>Ga0153960_1000038_pt1 | contig 82510 bp, 67 predicted proteins | sample TSFL044MetaG_FD_102274 | JGI IMG/M metagenome (GOLD analysis project Ga0153960, IMG submission 102274) | Attine ant fungus gardens microbial communities from Florida, USA - TSFL044 MetaG | ecosystem: Host-associated > Fungi > Mycelium > Unclassified | place: USA: Florida, Withalacochee...
GAAAGTGACAAATAACACTGAGCCTGAATAGCCCTGCTGTCAGGCTAGCGTCTTTAGGCGCAGTTTGGCAACAGGGGGTTATACCCCAAGAGCAAACCACCCGTTGGACGGGTGGTCCTGATTAACTATCATAAGATCTATCGCATCATCCAATTGTAAGTGATTGCTCAGTTTGAATGAGAGTATTGTAGCGGTAATGATATTTGATAGTAAAATTCAAGTATTTGAAGGATAAGGTTCTACCTGATACTGATGCATTTGAGAATGTATTGAAGCTCTTAAAGAGGAAATGAAGTAGTTATTCTGCAAAGAGAAATGTTTTAAATCCATTTATATATGGAGACATACATAATATTTCTCTAGTGGTATAATACATCTTTGATCCAATCCTTTTTTTGTGTTTAAACTATTCCTCCATAGGAGACTCATCATTTTGTTCTTAACGTACGCTTCTGAGGATTTTGCTAGATGACTATCGGCACGAAAAGAATACCGTCTCTAACCATCTTTTTTCAACCAAAACCAACAACATCGTAACTTTCTTCCTCTCTTAAACGTTTATACTATAAAGCAATAAGCAACTTATGGGAGGTTTGGAAGTGGAGCAAAGGAAGGTTTTAGTGAGTTTTTTGGCGAGTGTATTGGTATTAAGTTCAACTGCTGGAATTACAGCAGCAGCGACCACGGCTAATAATATGAATAAAACGACTACCAGTAGTTCAAAAACCACATCTAGTACAACAACTGAGAACGAGGTAGTACATACATTGGGGAATTTATCCCCTGTTAAGGTAACCGCACGTAGCTCAGTTAGATTAACTGACGTGAACATTCTATCTCAAGATGATGGTAATGTAGTCACATACACATTGACGTATAAGAATAATGATAGCAAACCATTGATGATGCTGGATTATTGGAGTAAGGTGAAAACAAAAGGTGGTACGCTGTTCTCACCTAAGCTGATTGCTAAGGATCAAGAAAAGAAAACCGTGGCTGCTGGATCAAGTGTAGACCTAACCTACACAATGAAGGTTGGACGTGAAGTGAAGTTGAGTGATCTGAACTTCTTGATCGTGAAGTGGGATTTCAATAAGCCGAATTATGAAAGTACGCTGGGGAAATTTAATGTTCCTGCATCGTATAGCATTACAACACCTGTAGGGAAAACTAAAACCGTTCGTCTCAGTGATTCATCTGTAAAGGTAAAGGTGTCAGGTATTAAGGTGTTCCCTGGGGAAAATAAAAATCAATATGTCAAAATCGGTGTAAACCTGAATAACATCAGTTATAAATTGCTTGAAAACCCGAATATCAAATGGATTTTGCGCACGCCAAGCGGAGTGAATTATCCTTTAACTCCAGATAAGGATAATACAAGCATCAGTATCCAGGCACAAGCTAACAAAACACTCAGTTTAATGGTATCCCTGCCAACATCAATTAAGCTACAAAAATCAGAATTGTTGCTGGTGGAGGAACAGGGTGAAGAGAAGACAGTATTGCCTGTTGCGTCTTTACAATTACCAGAGGCAAGTACATCTAATGTAGAAACGGCAGTTAATCAACCGAATATTATCTCTGTCGAAGGACAGCGTCTGTCTACCTTGCTTGAATCGGCAAAAATCCGTGTAGTTGACAATGAGTACGACTTGAATATGCAATTCATATTGAAGAATGAGGGTAAGAAGGCAATTAAGGTACCGACCTATACATTTGAAGTGCGGACTGAGGATGGAACCATTTATCCCATTGAAACAAAGGTATTAGATGCGTTGAAGTTAAATCCTGGAGATATCAAAACCATTAAACTGAATGCTACACTTCAAGGCAATGGTGATGCCAGTCAGATTAAGCTGTATGCGATGAGTCCGGTGGATAAGAACGAGAATACGGAGACTACGAGTCCGTCTAGTACCTTTGTATTTTCCTATCCTGTCGGAATCTATGCAATTCCGGAGTCTGTATCGAGCGGTGATGGTCTAACTACAGAGACTGTAATTAAGAACAATAAAGGAACATTTGGGGTATCTTTAGGTTCGTTACAGCGGTTACCATGGTTAGACAGTGATATTGTGGCGGCAAAAGTTACTATTCGCAATGCGGGAACCAAAACAGTACAGCTTCCTGAGCTCGAAGCAATGTTCACAATTGATTCAGCTCAGGTCGATGGAGACAAGAAACTGATCTACACTCAGAGCGGTAAGCTTCTTGGGGCAGGAATGACCACAGAAGCGTATCTTCTGACCAAAATTCCTTCGGAACTCCGCATGGGGCGTCTTGAGGTGAGTTTGGTAGAGAAAGTCAGTGAAGAAGAATCGAATGAGTGGATCACGTTGAATACATCGGGATTGATTCAACCGGTATCCTACGTTGCTAGGGGTAAGACTTATACATCTGGTGCTGCAGATAAAGAGACTGAAATGAGCGTGCGTAGAACGATACGTTATCCAGGAACATCTTCGGATATTGTATACACTGAATTTGAGATGACCAATAAATCGCTTCGTCAGAATGGTCTTGGTAAATTAGTTGGTTACTTTAAAACAACGGACGGTCAATATTATAAAGCCGCCGCTAAACAATCGGAGCGTTTACCTGGACCAGGTCAGAAGTCAATTGTTACGTTCTGGGCTAAGCTACCGAAGTCAGTTACATTCTCAGATTTGCGTCTGCTTGTAGGTGAGGGCATCGCGGATAGCAAGTTTTTAACAGGGGAGGGTGAGGCGAGTGCCTATGTGAATGCAATAGCATTCGAGGTACCACCAACTTCCATAAGTGTTCAAGGTAATTTTACAAATATTGATTTATATCCCTATACACTGACTGCTAACAGTGTGCGTGCATATCTGGCAGGTAGCAATTCTGTACAAGTGGATATGAATTACAATCTCTCTCGTAGCGAAGATATTGAGATGGCTGATTACGAACACAAATGGATACTTGCCTTTACAGCTCAAAATGGAAAAATATTTGAGAAGGAGTTGACTCCGGGGACTGATCTTAAAGTGGGAACGAATCAGACTTTAAATTGGAGTATTGACGATAGCTTCTTTGAGAAATTAAGAGGTGGTTCTTACCGCTTAGCCGTGTATGATCAGTTCCAAGGACTGCGTCTACTTCTTGCCGAGCAAGCGTATGGATATGATGTATCCAAACTGCCAAAAGAAGAACCAGAGTTTCCGGGAGAGGGTTCTGGGAACAACAATACAAAATAATAAGTAGATAGATTATCTATACTACTATCTGTGAATACAGACAAAACCTCGTTTCCGAGAAATCGGGATCGAGGTTTTGCTTGTCCCCACAACATTTTTTCTCTATAGTTAAAGTTAATAGATTTCCAGAGGAGGAAAATAAATCACATGAAACCTTATATGAAAGTATCCCTGGCTGCGCTGGCAATTGGTGTTGGCGTGTGGGTTGGGTCTGTATACAGCAACACGGCAATAGGTGCAGGCACAAGTCAACCAGGAACAGCCGATGATCCTGTAGTCACAAAAAGTTATGTAGACCAGCAAATTCAGCAAGCCTTGGGTGGTAAAATTTCCACAGGCAGCGGTAACACGAATAGTGGAGGCACTACCAGTGCAGGAACGGGCAATACATCGGGGACCAACAATGGGTCAACAGGAACAGGCAACACGGGTGGAGACACAACGCTTCCTCCATTGGTCTCTGGAGCCTCTGATGCCGTTGAGATTGTGACCGTGAAACCAGGTCAACAGCTGATCGGTGCATCTGGCGCGGAGTTCATTGTACGCAGCGGCAAAGCTGTGATTGTCAGTGAAGGCACGAATGGTGTAGCTGATCTGACGGACGGGATTGACCTGACGAATGGACAGGCAGCGCCGACCAATCACCTACTCTCTTTTCCAAGAGATGGACGGGGGATTACGGTGTTGGATGGCAACAAGTACAGCTTGACGGTTATGGTACGTGGTGGATATTCTCTGAAATAGATTTTACATTTATGCGGAAAATTATTCGTGCGTCAATCATTTGATTTGCTGAGATTAACCAGTTCTAACAAACATTAATACGGCTAGCCACCCTTATTCCTGCTCACTCTATATCTGTACAAAACCAAACCTCGGAGGTGCAGGAATCATGGCTAGAAGCAACCGCAAAGTAGTACCGGAGAGCCGTCAGATGCTGGATCAGATGAAATATGAGATTGCTGCCGAATTTGGCCTCAATGTGGGATATGGTGGTAGAGGTCTTGCTGGTGCAGATACCGAATTTGGTTCTGAACTGGGTGATGTGAGTGATCACTCGTATGGCCAGTATAAAGGCTGGGGCCATCTGACTTCCCGTGAGAATGGATCGGTCGGTGGAGAGATCACGAAAAGGCTGATTCGCCAGGCAGAGCAGCACTTATAGGGTGTTTTCCTTATCCCCATTCGTTTGACACGTCTTGACAAATACGTTAAGATGGCAGTTGAGGTACGCAACCTTTTCCCCTAGGAAAAGGTTGATTTTTTGTTGAGGCCATTACCTGAAAAATCCTTATCTTCGTAACTGCGGACCCTGCGTCCTTATTCCGCCCGGAAAGCTTTCGAGGGTACAGTGAACGAATCAACGTAAATGTTTTGTTCGGGCAATCGCCATACTACTCGTTATGGGAGGTTGAAACTTCAATGTCTATTAAAGGCCGACATCTATTCACATCGGAGTCTGTAACTGAAGGACATCCGGATAAAATTTGCGACCAGATCTCGGACGCCGTATTGGATGCGTTCCTCGCGAATGATCCAAACGCTCGTGTAGCGTGCGAAGTTTCCGTAGCTACAGGCCTTGTGCTTGTCATCGGAGAGATCAGCTCCGCATCTGAATATGTGGACATTCCGTCCATCGTTCGTAATACGATTAAGGAAATCGGGTACACTCGTGCCAAGTTCGGTTTCGACTATAATACTTGTGCAGTCCTAACTTCTCTGAACGAGCAGTCTGCTGACATCGCACAAGGTGTTAACGCAGCTCTGGAGAATCGTGACCCGGAACAAATGGCTCGCGAAACAGAGAACATTGGTGCTGGTGACCAAGGTCTGATGTTTGGTTTTGCAACGAATGAAACACCTGAACTCATGCCTTTGCCAATTGCATTGTCCCACCGTATCGCTCGCCGTTTGGCTGAAGTGCGTAAAAACGGTACATTGGAATATCTTCGTCCGGATGGTAAAACTCAAGTAACGATTGAATACGACGGTGACAAACCGGTACGTGTTGATACCATCGTCGTGTCTACTCAGCATGCTGAAGAGACCACACTGGAGCAGATCCAAAAAGATATCAAAGAACATGTAATTCTGCCTGTCGTTCCAGCTGAATTGCTGGATGAGCAGACTAAATATTTCATCAACCCAACTGGACGTTTCGTTATTGGCGGACCTCAAGGAGATGCAGGCCTGACTGGACGTAAAATTATCGTAGATACCTACGGCGGTTATGCACGTCACGGCGGTGGCGCATTCTCCGGTAAAGATCCAACAAAAGTAGACCGTTCCGCAGCTTATGCAGCTCGTTATGTAGCGAAAAACCTCATTGCTGCAGGTCTTGCCGACAAAGTTGAGATCCAGCTCGCTTATGCGATTGGTGTAGCCAACCCGGTATCGATCAACGTAGATACATACGGAACAGGCAAAGTCAGCGAAGAGAAATTGGTTGAGCTTGTACGCAATAACTTCGATCTTCGTCCGGCTGGCATCATCCGTATGCTGGATCTGCGTCGCCCAATCTACAAACAAACGGCTGCTTATGGTCACTTCGGCCGTACAGACCTGGATGTACCTTGGGAACAAGTGGACAAGGCAGACGTTTTGAAAGAGCAGGCAGGTCTGTAAGTTAACGATAGAGTCATGATTAGAAGTCCTTGGTTCCGATATGGAATCGGGGACTTTTTTGCATACATACATGTAGCACGATACATAAGTATTTTTAAATCCCTTTTATTTCCTTTTATCTAAAGAAAAGAGGTCAGTTAGCCGACATACATAATGAGGTCTGTACATCAGACAGGAGCAGAAATATAGATAAGGGGGAAGATCAGTGGATTTGAAGAGAATTGCGAAAAAAGGTATACTCGGACTCTTGATTGTTATGCTGACGGCGCAAGGCTGGCTGACCGGTTGGAGTGGAGTAGAGCAAGGCGCTTACGCGGCTAATGAATTGATTGCTAACGGAATTATAAATACAATTCCTGCTGTGAAGGGGGAGCACATTGATGCGTCAGCGCCATTAGTTATTGAATTTGCTAAACCCGTTCAAAAGGCAGCAGACACCCAGAGTGTTATATCCATTAAACGTGTCAATGATGATTCGTTGGTTTCTTCAGTAGCTGTATCCAGTCCAAATGTAACTATTGGAAATACAGGACCGATTACAGATCCTGCGATACCGCCTGCGGAAGATGGAACAACTACTCCTATTGCAGGTACATTCGTAACGATTCAACCAGAAACTCCTCTTCCAGGAGGAACCTATTACGTTCAGATCGACGCGAAGTCATTTGTTTATGCAGATGACAATACTGTATTTTTTGCTGGATTAAACAAAGAGTGGACCTTTAGAACCCCGGGTATAGGTTCTACTTATATTGTGAGTAAGGTTCCTCAAAACGCAGCTAATCAGGTATCGCCATCATCCCATCTGACAATGACATTTAATCAGCCGGTAGATATTGGCGCAGGTAAACTTCAGATTTTTCAAGGGAACATTTCAGGCACAGCATTTGAGGAAATCCCTATTACATCTGGGGCATCGCGAATTGCAGGACTGAAAACAAGAACCATCACGATTGATCCTGTTAAAAACTTCAATAGCAATAGTACATATTACATCGTGATGCCTGAAGGATTTTTGCGGGATATGAACGGGAATGATATAAGTGCAATTAGCGGTATGGATTGGGGTTTTAATGTGCTGTCTGATCCTACTTCCCTTACGGTGTCCAATCTCTCTCCCACAAATGGTACCACCAATGTGTCATTGACGGGAACTCTAACGGTTACTTTCAACAAAGAACTAGACTTGAACTTTACGGGCAAAGCAGTTCTTAAAAAAGCGAATGGGGCGATTGTTGAGTCAACGACGAATATCAACAGCTCCAACAACAGACAGTTGCTTATTACACCAGTAAGCGCATTGGATAGCAATATGAATTATGTTGTGGATATCCCAGCGAATACTTTTCGTGATAAAGCAGGGAATACATTCGCGGGTTTGAATGGTTCTACTTCATGGGCATTCAAAACATTAAGCAAAGATACAACAGCACCTGTGCTAAAGAACGCGAAGATGCATAGTAATAACACTATTCGTCTAACGTACGATGAATGGTTATACAGCACTAATTCACTCAGTAGCAGTTACACAGTCACCGTAAATGGAGAAAATCGGAACGTTAGTTCCACCTATATTTCAGGTGATAGTGTGTATGTTGTATTGGATACTGGTGTAGCGGTAGGCCAGGTCGTGCGGATTGCTTATGCGCCGGGTACAGGTAATCGGCTTACAGATCAGTCTCTGAATGCTGCAGCTGCTTTTGGTGCACGGGATGTGGAGAACAGTTTGGACTCCGTCATGTCCAAGCCGCGAGAAGGTAGTGTTTATTACAGTACAATTACGTTGTATTACCCTGAGACGGTGTACATTACCTCAAGTGATGCAGCGAGACAATTCAGTGTAACCGCAGATCAATCGGCTGTAGGCATCAATAGCATATCGGTCAATAATAGTTCCGTTGTGACATTGAATCTCAGTCGGTCTATTACAGATGGTGAAGTCGTTCGTGTTGCGTACACGCCAGGTTCATGGCCTGTAAAAGATACTCGTGGACAGGCTCTTGCTGGATTCAGCGGCTTCTATGTCCGAAATACGATTGATACCAAACCGCCTGAGTTCAAGAGTGCTGAGGTCAGTGGGAATAAATTATGGATTCGATACAATGAACCACTGAAAACGACGAATAAGCCGCTCAATAGCCAATATTCGGTTCTTGTGGATGGCAAGCCACTCTACGTAACGGATTCCATCATTGAAGATGATCTGGTAACGTTAACACTGGCATCCGCCGTGAAGGATACACAAAATATATCTTTATCGTATGTACCTGGAGCCCTGCGATTAACGGATCTGAATAATAACCCTGCGGGCTATCTCAATCTGACTCCAGTAACGTACACCTACGGAAATGGTAAAATTCTGTCGGCCACGCTCCAAGGAGACACCATTCAGATAAACTTCCGTGATGCAATTCAGTCTCAGGCGGCATTAACGGTAGGTCAGTTCAGTGTGGTGCTTGGCAATTCATCCACAACTGTATTGTCGGCTTCAGCTTCTGGATCTGTGGTGACACTGAAATTAGATATTTCATCATCTACTACAGCTAGCCAGACAGGTACCGTTAGTTATGTACCTGGTGCAGTCCCATTAAGGGACTCGTCGAATGTTACTATAGCAGCATTCGGGCCACTTACGCTGCAACAGACGACCAATAGTTCGGGTGTTAGTGGTGGTCAAACGGGGACACGTCCTACCTGGTTGGAGGAATTAGATTCTTCGAGCTATGGTCAGCCTTTACTTGTGATGAACAACAATACGGCTTCTGCCGTATCTGCGGTGTCACGTAATAATCGTTCAACTCGTCAGTTTAATGTGGATGCGAACAAGTTGATCCAGACTTTTGAATATGCTTCAACCGTAGGGAAAATGAATCAGCCTGTTGTTTTTGAGATTCCAGATAGCGAATCCTCTGCGTATGTTGGGTTCCCATTGAATGCACTAATTCAGATTGCGGCAAGTCATCGAACAGGTACAATTGGTGTAAAATATGGGGATCGGCTCTGGACTGTACCGCTATCTAATCTGAATTTAGCAGCTATAAGCCAGAACGTAGGAGCACCAATCAACACAAGTACAACGACGGGAACTACAACCCCATCCTTGTACGTTCAGTTAGAAACGGTTCCTGTATCTTCATCAAGTTCAATCGAAGGTTTGATTGCAAGTGCAGGGGCGCAGAAGCTTGGCAATTATACAGATGTATATGTGTCTGCTAGTAATGGAAATGCCGATCAACGTGTGGAGCAGAATATCAAAAGCCAGTTGGCCATGCAATTGTCTGCAAATACGCCTAGATTAACATCGGGATTTACGTATATTGATCCGGTTACCTTTATGTTATCTAACGTACCAAGTTCTTTTAAAAGTACTGCCGGGGGTGTGGTTGTCCAAGGACAGCTGAATGGCAATCAATCAGTAGTTCCTGTTAACCACATCGTTAGTTATCAGGATACGTATTCACACTGGGCTAGTGAAGTTATTAATGAGCTCTCTGCTAAATGGATTATTAGTGCGTCGAATGGTTCCTTCTATCGGCCAAATGAGAACATTTCACGTGCAGAATTCGCAGAATTGGTAGCTAGAGGTCTGGGGCTGAAGGGAGAACAAAACGCTGCAAGTCGTTTCCGGGATGTTCGTAGTGGCAGTGTTACCAGTGCCTATATCGGTGCTGCAGCTGAAGCGGGAATCATTACAGGTAATACCGATGGTACCTTCAAGCCGGATCGTCCAATCACACGAGAGCAGATGGCAATCATGATGGTTCGTGCCTTGAATTATGGTGGTCAACCAACTGCTTTGAATGCTTCAGCTGCTTCAACATTAGCTAAGTTTAAGGATAATAAAAAGATCCAATCCAAAGATTCTGTCGCCAAAGCGGTGCAGGAAGGCATTATTCAGGGAATGACGTCAAAGACATTTGAACCTCAGGGGAATGCATCTCGTGCACAAGCAGCGGTAATGCTGAAACGTGTCTTGGATAAGTTGGGATATTTGTAAAAACGAAACGACATATTAATAGCACTCATTCTATCCAGGAATGGTCAAGATAACGGTATTTAACAAGGTTGGAACATTTCAAGAAAGTTCATTTCTTGAGGTGTTCCTTTTTAGTTATAAGGAGGAAAATGTTTACATTATTGTAGTTGGAGTGGTACGCTAGGCAATAGTGGGAGAATATATGTGTGAAATTACACAGTGTTGGCATACGGAACTGATAGGGAGGTAAGGAGACGATGAAAATAAAGAAATCTCTGTTAGCTATATTAACTATAATGGCTGTAGTAGTAATTGTTTCGGGGTCTGTGTATATCGCCTCTGCTAATTCTGTACAGAATGAAGATGGGGAGAAGAGAAATGACACCTCCTATCCAGAAAATCAGGCAGGACAGACGTATGGAAAATTCGGAGATTATGGCAATGAGCTTGTAGGTCCGGACTTGGTAGTAGCTGTAGCCACCAATGGGGCCATCGGTTATGTTTTGGAGTCTGATTTACAAGGTCCAGAACACAAAACACCTGAAGAAGCGTTGCAATGGCAGAGTCAGCAGAAGATGGATCGAAGCATACCTGTGTACGAGAAAGATGGAACAACAATTATTGGTGAATTTATCATGTCGAGATCGTCAGGGGAATAATAGCATCATATCAGATGGAAATGGAGTTACATGTAAGAGTTGATTGAGTTCCGGCAAAGTTTCAAGAGTCAAATCTAATCCATGCAGACTTCTGTTGTGCTGAACTAGGCATAGCTGGAGTCTATTTGCTCTATACGTTATTCGTATAACTTAATCATAGAATGTCGCATAACCCAATAAATACCTGAATTCAGGCTAAGGGCGTAACTTTTTCCACAAAAAGTAGTCTATTAATAGAAGAGTATACTAGAAATCTCGCTATCTTCTGCCACGCGGTAGAGATCGTGATATCTAAGATTGATATACAAGATGGGAGAGACGTTTCAAACATGCTGGGGAAACAAGGGAAACGGCTGAACGACGTTAAGGGTAGCAAGGCGAAAAAATGGGCGATTGTGACGCTGGCAGGCGTGATCTGGATTGCACCGGTTCTGGGGGCGGGACAACAGGTGTGGTCGGGAAGTTCATGGCAGTCGGTGGCCGCAGCAGCCTCTACAACAACAAGCAAACTGAGTGAAGAAATTCTGACTTCGGGTGCGAAGTTGATGAAATACAATTATACAACGACACGTTCCGGCTCAAAGGTGAACGTATTGGCAGACGTCATTCAAGTGGATTTGCAAAATCCCTATGTGAAGCTGGATGTCATGACAGGCAAGGGCGGCAATCTGAACAGTAAACAAAGCACGGGTGGCATGGCTAAGGAAAATGGTGCAGTAGCGGCCGTGAACGGCGATTATTTCAATGTATCCGGGGAACTTGCCCCGATTGGTGGACAGGTCTCGGACGGGGTCCTCGTATCTACTCCATCCGAGCTGTCAGGGATGTATGCCCTCACCGTAACCAAGGACGGCAAGCCGATGATCGATGAATATTCATTCGATGGCACCGTGAAGGCAGATGATGGTTCAACGTTTGCTTTGCGTGGGATAAATAAAGAGGACTACACGGTCGAATCGGGCTCGGTGAAGTACAGTCACGCCAATTCGATGTATATTTATACACCGGCTTGGACGTCCACGAAACGGCCTAATGATCCTTCCACAACACCAACAGAGGTACTTGTGCAGAACGGTGTAATCACCCAAATTTCAGATAAAAAGGCGTTAGACATGACGGTTCCGGCGGATGGGTACATTTTGCGTGCGCATGGAACGGCAGCGACATGGATTATGACTCATCTGGCGGTAGGGCAGACGTTGAATGCAGATTACAAGCTGAAAGCCAAAACGACAGGAGAGACCATTGACCCAAGCAACCTGCAGATGATGATCGGAGGTCATACCATTCTGGTGAATGGTGGCAAGGCAGCTACCTTTTCCCGTGATATTGATGCTTCCGGCATCGGTGGCATTCGTGCGAGAACAGCAGTCGGTTACTCCCAAGATGGTCGGTATGTCTACATTATTGCAGCGGAGAAAAACAGTAACAGCAGCGGTTTGTCGCTGACCGAACTGCAATCCTTCATGACCAGCATTGGTGTATGGAAAGGCATGAATCTGGACGGAGGCGGCTCCACAACGATGGTAACTCGTCCACTTGGTGAGGAGACAGCAGGGCTTACGTTCAACACGGAATATGGCACAGAGCAGCGTCAGGTCGTAAACACGCTGGGCGTGTTCTCTACGGCTCCGGAAGGTAAGCTGAAAGGCTTTGCCGTGAGCGGCAGCCAAACGTTGCTAGTAGGGCAAGAGGGCAAGTATACAGCCAAAGGATATGACACCTACTATAACCCGATTGCGACAGGCGATATCAAGATGACATGGAAATCGAGCAACAACGGCATCGTGAGTGTAAGCAATGGAACGATCAAAGGTGTGAAACCAGGTACAGCGACGCTGACTGCAACAAGCAATGGTGCTTCATCTTCTATTAAAGTTACCGTGCTGGGCGGCAGTGAACTGGCTTCACTGACAGCCGGATCTGGCTTGGGATCGCTCCAAGCGGGAACAACAATTTCCATTCCGGTGACGGCGAAGACCAAAGACGGGCAAAGTGTGACGGTTCCGGCGGACTCGCTGACTTGGGAATTTATTGGTTTCAAAGGTAAAGTGTCTGCAGACCAATTAACCGTATCCTCCGTGAACGCTGGGGCTCAAGTTGGCTATGCGATTGGTCGGTATGACGGCTACAGCACGGTGGTTGTGCTCTCCGCTGCGGCAAGTGAAACGATATGGGAGAACTTCGAGAGTGTAAGCTACCCGATCAACTTCACGACCAACGCAGCAGGTGTAACTGGATCGGCTTCCGTGGCAGCGGGAACAGGTGAAAAAGCTGGCTCCAAGGTGTTGCAACTGAGCTATGACATGACCGCAGGAATAGGTAAAATGTATGCTTACGCCCAATTAAACGGTTCCACTGGTAAAGAGGTGTCTGCAACTGCGACATCCATGTCGATGGATGTTATGGGAGATAAGAGCCTGAACTGGCTGCGTGCCGAATTCACCGATGCCAATGGCAAAACGGTATATGCCGATCTCGCTAAGGCGATTGATTGGGATGGTTGGAAAAAGCTGAATGTGGACTTGAATGGGCTGAACATTGCTTATCCAGCGAAGCTGAAACGGGTTTATGTGGTGAATGTGGAAGAAGGTCAGGATGAGCGTGCGAAGACAGGCACGGTTGCTTTTGACAACATTGCTTTCACCATGCCATCCAAATCCAGTGAAGTGGGCTTGCCTACAGGAACTGCCTCGCTCGTGCTTGGACAGAAATCCATGACCGTAAACGGAACGAAAAAGGCAATCGATTCTGCGCCAGTACTGAAAAATGGTACAACATATGTTCCAATCAAGCATGTATTGGATGCTTTTGGGGGACAGGCGAGCTGGGATAGCAAAAATCAACGAGTTACCGTCGTACGTGGTGGCAAGCTGATTGATCTGGTTGTAGGGCAGAAAGAATTCATTATCAATGGCAAAAGACAAAGCGCAACAGTAGCACCTTATGTATCTGGTGGTAGGACTTTAGTCCCTCTCAGACTCGTTTCAGAGCAGCTTGGACTGACTGTAAAATGGGAACAGAACACGAAGACCGTTACCATCTCATCGTGATATGGTATGATATATACCGGAAACGATAGAAATGGAGTCGAACAAACGTGGATTTACAAGCCGATGCCATAGACCGCGTCATAAAAAACGCCATACAAGTCATGGAAAACAGTAAATATCAAATGTTTGAGATTATGGACTCGACTCGGAATGAGCTGAAAACGCTGAACGAGGAGTTGAAGTCGGTTCTGAAGGAGACGGCGGAAACGATCGAGAAAGTAGATCAATTGGAGCTTAACTACCGCCGCTCCCGGATCCGGCTAACTGAGGTTAGTCGTGACTTCGTCCGTTATTCCGAGCATGATATCAAGCAGGCGTATGAGAAAGCGACGCAGTTACAGCTGGATCTGATGATTTACCGTGAGAAGGAAATGTATCTGAAAGCCCGTCGGGATGATCTGCAGAAGCGTGCCAAAAATGTGGAAGCTTCCGTGGAGCGCGCCGAGACGATCGGTTCCCAGATGGGGGTTGTACTGGAGTATCTGTCGGGTGAGCTGGGTCAAGTGACCCGCATCATTGAATCCGCCAAAAATCGACAAATGATTGGTTTGAAAATAATTTTGGCCCAGGAAGAAGAGCGGAAACGTATTGCCCGTGAGATCCATGACGGACCTGCGCAGATGCTCGCAAATCTAGTACTTAGGACGGAAATTGTAGAAAGAATGCTCATAAAGCAGGATTTTAAGATGGTCCAGGCCGAAATAGTAGATTTGAAAGGCCAGGTTCGTTCGAGTCTTGGAGAAATGAGAAAAGTTATTTTCAATTTGCGTCCTATGGCACTGGATGACCTGGGATTGATTCCAACGCTTCGGAAGTACGTGCAGGATTTTGAAGAAAAAACAAAAATCCGCTCGCTTTTTGAAACGAGAGGCAAGGAACACCGTTTGTCTTCGGCAATGGAGGCTGCGATCTACCGCCTCGTGCAGGAAGGTCTGTCCAATGCTGCAAAGCATGCTTATCCCACTTATGTTGTAGTGGAAATTACATACCAGGCTCAGCTCGTCAAGATTGTCGTGCAGGACAATGGGCTTGGGTTCAAACCGGAGCTTCTTGCGAAGAAGAGCAAGGATCATACCCACTTCGGTCTGATTGGGATGAGAGAGCGGGTTGAACTGTTAGAAGGAAGAATAGAGATCGAATCCGCGGAAAATCAAGGAACCAAAATAGTGATTCATATCCCGACAAACGTGGATAAGGGAAAGGAGTAGCAGGATGGAAAACCGTGATACTGGTAAGGCATCAATTAAAGTTCTTTTGGCTGATGATCATCAGCTGTTCCGTGAAGGTTTGAAACGCATTTTAAATATGGAGGACGACATTGAGGTCATCGGCGAATGCGGCGATGGGATTCAGGTGCTCGAATTCTGTAATCAGGATAAACCGGATATCGTATTGATGGACATCAACATGCCGGTGGAAAACGGGGTTGAAGCGACGGAGAAATTGCGTGAGCTTTTCCCAGACGTCAAAGTGATTATCTTGTCTATTCATGATGATGAGAGTTATGTGTTCGAAACGCTCCGTAAAGGTGCTAACGGATACCTGCTGAAAGACATGGAGGCCGAGTCCCTGATCAATGCGATTCGTTCCGTTCATGAAGGGCATGCATTCATCCACCCTAAAGTAACTGGCAAACTGATCATGCAGTTGCGTCGGATGACATACCTCAATGAGACAGGGGCAATGAGCGAGGGAGCTTCGAAGGAAGCAGGTGTTAAATTTGTCGCTGGCGACAATAACCCACTTACTCGTCGTGAGGCAGAAGTGTTGCGTCTGATGGCTGAAGGTAAGAGCAATAAAATGATTGGTGAGTTCCTGTTCATCAGTGAAAAAACAGTAAAAAACCATGTCAGCAGTATTCTGCAGAAGATGGAAGTGGACGATCGTACGCAAGCGGTTATCAACTCGATCAAATATGGTTGGGTTACCCTTTAATATACGATTGTATTTAGATGCGGCTTGATTATAGCAATTATAGGATTCTGTTTACTCGCGCCCATTCCAGAATGTTGGACTGGTTAGCGGGTTAATGGACTTTATTACTGCAAATGAGCAAAGTGTGAAGTTAGGCGAACTTATGTTCAAGCTTCGGCATGAATGAGTGAACGACCTGGCCTGTCTTCTTCGTCCGGTGTCGATCAGAATGGAATATGCGCGTTTGGGATTTGCAAGTGTAACCCTTCGGGGAATGCAGCATATACTGCTGTATACAGGGATGTTCGCCATGGGTGAGCATGACCTTCCGAGGAGGTGCAGTTGCCATGGTTGCTCATCTGACTATGATTCTGCTCATATACTTCCTGGCGGCAATGGCCGTTCATGCCATGCACCAGCGCCATCTTTCCCATCCGGACCCCGAAGGCTACGAGCAGATTATGCTCATTCCTTCCAATCAGGAGCAGCGGATTGAAGGCATTGTAAGAGCGCTTTGCCGGGAATTATTTTACCGTGGAAAGAGCTTCACATTGACGGTTGTCGCTGATCGTACGGAAGCCGAAACGGTTCGTATTATTGAAAAGCTTATGCTTAGGCAAGGAATGGAGTTATCCTACTTGTCTGCTGTCCCTACGGATATGGAACAGTGGAATCAGACCGGGAATCGTTCTATTCGCCTTATCGATTTGCGTGAGCCAAAGCAGTAGATGCTTTTTTTTGCAACAGTTGGGCTCATTTATCGTGCAAGCTGCTGAGACAGACTGGCTAAAGCGTGTCATCAGTCAGAATGCACTTTAAATGAAGTTATGCCAGCTTGCCAAAATAAGCTTGGATTTCATCATGTTTGAGGTTAAAGATTACAGCGTATGCTGTAGTCTTTTTTTGTCATTGTAGCCAAGCTTGCTGTTAAATTAAATATGGGTTTTTATGCAATCTATGGTTATTGTCCCTGTTGAGGCTTTGTTGGGATCACAGCATGAACCTTTTTGAAATCAGATCTCTTAAGTTAAAAGTATAGACGATGCAGATTGGAAAAAGTTTCGCATGATCAAAGAAAGATTAACGGTGCTCATTGAATCGGTAAAATGATCGTAACGATTGCTTTTGGAAACTAAACGACTTGTGGGAAGACTCCACAATTGATATAGTGATAATACAAATGGATATTGGACAAATGAGATATGGACATGAAGCACATGCTCCGACGAAGAGTCGGTTGGCATGTGCTTTTTTTGCGTTTCGTGATATGGAGGGCGAGGGAGGAGAGCAGATGAAGGTTGGGTTGTATGTGTGCCGAGTGAGAGAAGAGTGGCAGATGGTGCTGTCACTGGATATCCGAGTGGATGTGTCGTGGTGGCTTGAGGGGGGCAGCGGACGGCGGGTGTTTCGATGGTTAATGTTAGGCAGGGAGTTACCTTTAAGTCAGGCATCGTGGATGGTAGAGAATTTTGAGGTGGAGCGAGGTATGGATCGATGGGGAGAGGAACACTGGCAGGCGTATTTGCTGCGCAAACTGGAACAGTACGAGAGGGCCTCCGGGGATCTGGAGGCTAGGGGAGAGATGGCAGGCAATGTAGCGATTGGCGCTGAAAGAGGTGCGGAGGGGGGCGGGATGTCAGAGCCTTATCCCGCAGGGGAGTGGGCTCAGCTGGAGCGGGGCGCGGCCCTGCTGGCTGAGCGGCTTCACGGCCGCCAATTGCTGGCGGCCGAGGCAGAGGCGCTGCTGGCGGATACGTCGCCGCAGCTTGCCTCGGTTTGGCGCGCGGCTGCGCAGCTCGCGCATCTGCGTGGGCGGCTGAGCATAGCAGCCGCCCTGGAAGGGCCTGCCACGCGGCGGCAACGCCTCGCGTGGTTTGGTCGCGCGCACAGCGCGCCCCGCTGCCGCCGATGCGGCAGCTTTGCCGGGCAGCGCGTGCCCTGCGCTGCCTGCGGCCTGGCGGCGTGCGCCTACTGCGAGGCCTGCCTCGCGCTGGGGCGCAGCCGTGCCTGTGCGCTGCTGCTGCGCAGTGCAGCGCCATGGGCCGTGCCACGCGATGCATCGCAGCGTGGTACGGCCGCTACCCCCACCGAGGGGGGACTTGCCCGGTGGGGGCTTAGCCCTGCGCAGAGCGCGGCTGCTGCCGCGGCGCTGGCGTTTTTGGCCCGTCCATCCGCAGGGGATGGGCCGGGGCGGTTTTTGCTGTGGGCCGTGACGGGGGCCGGCAAAACGGAAATGATATTCCCTTTGCTCCAATACATATTGGAGCGCGGTGGACGAGCGCTTGTCGCTACGCCGCGCCGGGATGTCGTGCTGGAGCTTGCCCCTCGTCTGGCAAAGGCATTCCCTGACATCTCGCTCGCTACGCTATACGGAGGCAGCGCCGAGCGTTGGAAAGACGCGCAGCTCACACTCGCCACCACCCACCAACTGATGCGTTTTTACCAGGCATTCGATCTGGTCATTATCGACGAGCTTGACGCATTTCCCTACCATAATGATCCCATGCTCGCTCATGCTGCTGCATCCTCGTGCAAGCCTGATGGCCATTTTGTGTACTTGTCTGCTACCCCACCAGCCCGGTTACAGCAGGAAGCAGCGCAAGGGAAACTTACTCACGCCAAAGTTCCGGTTCGCTTCCACCGCCACCCTTTACCAGTACCACGTTTACTGAAAATTCCTACCGTCGCCGAGTGTATTCGGAAGCGAGAGCTGCCCGCCACACTAAAAAAGAGTATTCAAACCTCCTTGCTGCGGGAAGCTCAAGTATTTGTTTTTGTGACACGCATCGCTCAGATTGAGGCATTTGTAAATCTCATGCGTCGCATGTTTCCACAAATCCATATCGAAGGAACATCATCCCAAGATCCGGATCGCGCGAGCAAAGTTATTGCGTTTCGTGAACGGAGCATACGTCTGCTCGTGACCACCACTATCTTGGAGCGGGGCGTCACCATTCCGCGTAGCGATGTATTTATTTTAGATGCGGATAATGGTCTCTTCGACGAAGCATCTCTGGTACAGATGGCGGGTAGAGCGGGTCGATCTAAGGATGATCCAGCAGGAAGAGTCGTCTTTGCATCATCCCGTCGTACGCGTTCCCAGGTAAAAGCGGTGGCCCAGATCCAAAAGATGAACACCATCGCAAAACGCAAAGGTTACCTTCACCCGCCAAATCACCAATAGATACTGAGGGAGGCAACAATCTAATGTCGAACTGGCTAAGCAGCATCGCTGATCACGTACACCAACTTACCCATCGCCTGCATGGATTACTCGCCCCACCCGGAGCAACTTGTCTAACCTGTGGTACACGAGCGATGTTGTCTCCGATTTACCCCGGCATCTGTCCGCGTTGTGTGCAGCAAATTCCATGGATTCGTTCCATCCGCTGTCTACGTTGTGGTCGAGGGATCGGCTGCCCGGACTGCGTCCGCCCACACATGCAAAACCGTTCTTTCATATGCAATCGCAGCGCCGTCCAGTATAACGCTTTAATGAAGGAATGGATTGGGATGTACAAATTCAGAGGACACGAGCGCTATGCGCCACTGTTAACGGCTCTTATGATTCAAGCATTCAAAGCAATGAGTGAAGAACTCAACCCTGTTTTGGCAAAAGAAACCCTGGCCCCTGTGGCTCATCCCGCCACACCTGCTCAATACCATGTGGATGCTGGTTCACATCCACATGGCTCGAGTGCGTCAACCAACGCACTCGTTCACCAACCTAACGGGCGCGTAACAACGCCCGCGCCCGTTCACTCACATGCCGTGTTTGCGCCCGCACATACACTCGCGCAACACAACAGCCACAGCTCAGACGCGTACTACACGCACGCTCATCCCGGAGCAGCGAGGCGCAACCGCCAGTCGCTGCTCCAAAACAATAAGCAGCGATGGCGGCCAGACGCGGTGACCTATGTCCCCGTCAGCGACGAACGCCTTGCCGAGCGCGGCTTCAACCAGGCCGAGCGGCTCGCAGCAGGACTTGCCGCAGCCGTCCGCCTACCTGTAGTTGATCTGCTGCAGCGTCGGATCAACACCACCAAACAAAGCTTCAAGACACGCGGCGAGCGCATTCAGTCCATGCATGATGCATTTGCACTACAACAGGGTGGAATGGAGATAATGTTTCAACTCTATGAATCCAATCCTGAATTGGCGCACAAGGACACGCATTCACAGCCAACAATAAATTCATACGCCATTGGAAAAGGAGTCTCTTCACTTATCTCATCAACCCCACAAGGCTGGCAAGTTGCTCCCTTACGCTTACTAATGATCGATGATATTTACACAACGGGTAGCACCTTGGATGCATGTGGACAGGTGATCTTGAATGCTGGATATTCCATGAACATTCCAATCGAAATTTACACGCTGACTTTGGCCAGATCCTGACCTGAATATTTGCCATATCACTTAATGAAAGGCTATCTAAATGAAGATCACACGCAAGCTATATGATGAGAATAATTAATATCTTTTATATAGAAAAGAGAAAGTACGTTCTTGTATGTACAGCGTTATCACTTTTATGGATTTTCATATATATGCATATGATTTGTAAATTAGTTGTTTAACGAAATTATGAATATATATTAACTAAGAATAATTTTACATGTAAAAAAGAGGAATTGGTTCTGTCGTGTAGAATAGATAGTTCTGCCGTTCACCATGGGTGACAGCACAGGGAGTGGCACAACATATCTTTTGAAGGGGAGAACAATGGTGGTTGCAGGAAAAAGAAAAAATGGGTTTTACTTATGGACCGTCCGTTTACTGGTGCTTATGCTGGTATTCGGACAGTTTGGCGTGTACGGGGGGAGCCGGGCGTATGCCGCAACAGTTCAAGGAGGTGTACTTTCCTCTAGTAATGATTCTCAGTTTGTTCTGTATGTCCAAGAAGGTAAATTAAAATCAAATATGAATCAAGTTCAATTACGGTGGCAAAGATCTGAGAATATTCCAACGTCAACGTTACCTTCCTTTAAAAGCCAGTTAATTGTAGGAGAGACTAACGATATTTCTCAGGTTTCTTTTGGGACATACCATTCAACTTATACAGGAGAAGTTAAGCATGCTTTTGTTGTTGAATTCAATAAACTTTGGGAGGAATATCACCAAGTTGATTTTGTGAACGGAGATTGGCTATTTTCTGAAACCGATCCATTAGGAAACGTGACACCGATTGATGTGTATAACACGCAGGTCGAACCTCTGAGTCTGGTGATTAATGCCGAAACAGGTCAAGTCGTAGATTTGATTTCCAACATTAACCCATACTATCATTCGAATGAGGAAAATTATTCATTTATACCTGAAATAGTAGAAGTGGAAGAACCTACTGTGCCGATTGAAATCCCGACCGGATTGGTAGCTAAAGTGAGTAATGATTCGGTTGAACTTAGTTGGGATAAATCAAATAAGGCAACTGCTTATGAAGTAGAAGTCAATGGAAACTTAAAAGGACAATCGTACATAAATACGTGGGTTGATAAATCTTTGAATCCGAACTCAGTCTATGACTATAGAGTAAGAGCAGTGAATTCGTTTGGAGCAGGTGAGTGGAGTGATACTTATTCAGCAAAAACATTATTAAGCAAGCCTTTTCTGAACGTTGTTCCAGTGGCAAGAAAAAATACAATTCAATGGTCACCTATAGGGAATGCAGATTTCTACCAGTTGCAAATTGATGAGGATGAACCGATTCAGCTGAATAATACGAATTCATATGACCATGCAGATTTGGTTCCGGGGTCCAACCACTCCTATAAAATCAAGGCGTTCTCTTCTGATAACGAGAGTCTTTGGAGTGATACCTATTCACAACTTACTGTATCCGATTATGAAAGTGGTTTGAGGGTTATGGAAGCTAAATCCAACCAAATTAAAGTCAGTTGGCAGGCTGTGAGTGGTGTTACGGGATATGAACTGGAGATCGACGGCAAATTAGTTTCAGTATCAGGTACATCCTATACGAAGACAGGACTTACACCTGATTCGCAGCATACTTTCCGGGTAAGAACCAAAAACAAACTGGAAGTAGGAAGCTGGAGCAATTCTGTATTGGGTTTGACTCAATTAGCGACCCCTGTACTTAAGACAAGTTCTTTCTCATCAAAAGACACTCAATTATTTTGGCAACTCATTAAAGGGGCTTCATATTACGAAATAGAGATGGATGGGAGCGTCGTTGGCAGATCTATTGATCCTACGTACATTGTTGAGGGATTAAACCCGGGAGAATCACATAAATATCGTATTCGTGCATTAAGTGATACTAACGATAGCGCTTGGACGGGAATCGTTTCTCAAGTGACGCAACCCGACGTTGTAACCGGATTAAACGTTACTGCCTCTACCAATAAATCCGTAACACTAAAATGGAATGCTGTTAAAGGGGCAACTGCGTATGATTTAGAAGTGGATGGCGTTACTGTTTCTGTATCCGGTACAAGCTATATTAAAAGCAATCTTCTACCTGACACGGATCATGTTTTTCGAATACGATCCAAAAATGCAGCAGGCGTAAGTTCATGGAGCGAACAAATATTGGGGTTAACCAAACTTGTAACGCCGATATTAAAAGGGAATCAGACGAATGCGTCAATTACACTGACGTGGGTTGCTGTTCCAGGAGCTACATCATACGAAATTGAAGCAGATGGGAATACCGCAGGGATCACAGATGAACAATTATTTGTGCATTCTGGATTAGTTGCGGGGAGTGCACACAAGTATCGCATTCGCGCAATAAGCGGTTCGAATTTAAGTGACTGGACCACGTTACTTAACATGAAGACATTAAAATAAACTTTCCACTTTGAGGAACAGGTTGCGCATTGACGCAGCCTTTTTCTCGTATTTTTGGTATGATATTAAAAAGTAGACTTGAAAAGACGTTATAAAGTAAAGTATACGTAGTAGAAGTTTGAGAGGGGCGTTTTAGCAATGAATCTGGGTAATTGTCCTCGCTGCGGCAGATTATATGCGTTGAATTTTCGGGATGTATGTTCGAACTGTATCAAAGAAATTGAGCAGGAATACCAGACATGTGTAGACTACCTACGTGAGAATAAAGGTACCAATATACAGGAATTATCTGATGCAACGGAGATTTCGATTAAGCAAATTACCCGCTTCATTCGGGAGGGTCGGATTTCCATCGAAAACGCCCCTAACATGATGTATCCTTGTGAAGTATGTGGAACGCTGATTCGTGAAGGACATATGTGTGACTCATGTCGTAGCCGCTTGACCAAGGATTTGGCAGGAGCAGCCCGTGAAGTAGGCCAGAAGGATAACAATAATATAGGCGGGCGAGCCTACAATGCTGTCGACAAACTGCGCGATTCATAGGAGCCAGGGCTTAAATGCAGTTTTTGCTATAACAAATGTTTTGGAACGTACCGATAAACTTATTAAAGATTATCGGTTTTTTTATTATCTCAATCATTCAATAACATAAAGATAATGTAAAAAATCCTAGGGTAGAGGAAGTGTAGTTTGTATGAAAATCAATGAACCAAATCGAATTGGTGCTATCAATTCCTATCAGAGAAACGTTGAATCCAATCAGCAGGCTGATGCCAAAAAGAGCCGCCGTAAGGACGAAGTATCCATTTCTCCGGAGGCGATGAAGATGCTTGAGGAACAAGGTCGTACACAGGACGCAGGCCGTACACAACGTATTCAGGAATTAAAGGAACAGGTGAATTCGGGAACTTATCAAGTAGACAGCCAAAAGCTTGCAGAGAAGCTCGCTCCATACTTTAAGAACTTCCCTAATCAATAGGAGGACACATGGCAATTGAATCGATAATTGATGTACTTGAACAGTTAAAAGCCGCACATGTGGAGATGCTTGAGCTGGGGGAACGGAAGAAGGAAGCTGTTGTTGCCAACAAAGTTGATATACTGATCGCTCTAATTAATCAAGAATCCAAACTTCTTAAACGGATTGAGTTGATCGAGCAGCAAAGGCTTCAGGCTGTTCACCAGTTTCTGGAGGGGCGTGGCATCAAGTCCAAGTTGAATCTGACCATAAGTGAGTTGATGAGACTGGTTTTTGATGCAGCTGAGAAAAAGAGGCTTCTTGAAGCTCAAACCTCATTAACAGATGTGCTGCAAAAGGTGAAACTACTTAATGAAGCCAACCAACAGCTTATTAAGCAGTCGCTCTCGTACATCGACTTTTTTATTGAGACAATGTCATTTCATGCTGAATCAGAAGCCACGTATCAGAATCCGTTAGAGAAATCTTATGGTATAGCTCGTTCTGGTCTTTTTGATACTCGTGGTTAACAATGGGGGAAGAATAATATGGCTTCAACATTTCATTCAATTGAAACGGCCAAACGCAGTCTGATTACGCAAACGGCCGCTTTGAACACAACAGGACATAACGTTGCGAATGCGAATACACCGGGTTATTCACGTCAAGTTGTCAACATGACGGCAGCAGATCCAATTGATGCAGTGGCATTTTACCGTACAACAGCACCAGGTCAGCTTGGAACGGGTGTAGAGTTTAACTCGATTATGCGTGTTCGTGAATCTTTTCTGGATGGCCAATTCCGCAATGAGAATACATCTCTTGGAGGATGGACCGTTCGAAACAGTACCCTGGAAAAACTTGAAACGATCATGAATGAGCCTTCGGATACGGGGATTCGTACGGTGCTAAATAACTTTTGGAACTCCTGGTCTGATCTCAGTCAGGATCCACAGGACGTTACCAACCGTAAGATTGTGAAAGAAACAACTTTGGCATTAACAGATGGTTTGAATCAAATTAGTCTCCAATTGGATGCGCTGACTAACGATCTCACCAATAATGTGACTTTAAAAACGACTGAGATTAATTCATATCTACAGTCTATCGCAGATCTAAACAATAATATTGTGAAAATCGAACAGCTAGGGGACAATGCCAATGATTTGCGTGACCAGCGCGATTACGCCGTAGATCAGCTCTCCAAAATAGCAGGCGTTCAGATAACAGAACTGGATAGTGGCTACCAGGTAACGATTGCAGGACAGGTAGCAGTTACAGGAAATGCAGTTGTTCCTGTAACTGCCGATATCTTGGAAAACGCTTATCAAGCAGGAACATTGACTGGTGGTGAGGTCTACGGGATGATTCATTCCCGTGATCAGTATGTTGCCGACTATCGTAACCAGATCAATCAACTGGCTAATACCCTCGCAACAGGGGATATTGAGATTACCATTCCTGCTGGATCCGTATTGCCTAGCGGCACAGTACTGAATAACGTGACCTATTCTGATGCAAATAATAATAGAACATTAACTACAGATTTGAAAGTTACGGTTCAAGGGATTAACGGATTGCACAAGCTGGGTTATACCCTTAGCGGTGATACTCCGACAGCGGGTGGAGACTTCTTTACAACCAAAGACGGGACAGGAACGATCACGGCTGGGAATATTACATTAAGTACGGATATCCAGAACGATCCGAATAAGATAGCTACTTCGATGCGTACTACTGGAACAGGTACTGGTGAAAGCGTAGTTCTTGGGAATAACAGTCTCGCACTTGCTCTTGCTGGGTTAAAAGATGCCAAATTCGATTTTGGATCAGCATTGTCCAAACCAACCACGGTTGATGACTTTTTCGGCGCGATTGTAGGACAACTTGGTGTTCAGACCCAAGAAGCTAACCGTCAAGCACAAAATGCTCAACTTCTTACTGAGCAAGTGGACTTGAATCGTCAATCGGTAAGTGGTGTCTCACTCGATGAAGAAATGAGTAATTTGATCAAGTTTCAGCACGCGTATAGTGCAGCTGCCCGTTTCATGACTGCATACGATGAATTACTTAATAAACTCATTAACAGCACCGGTGTGGTTGGCCGTTAAAAGATAGAAAGGGGTAACCAATAATGGCTATTCGAGTAACTTCAGGTATGATGAGTACTCAGATGCTGAGTAACCTGAACCGCAACCTGAACCGTATGGATAACATGTCCAATCAAATTTCCACCGGTCGCAAGATCAATAAACCTTCCGATGATCCTGTAGGTGTGACATATGCGCTCCGTTACCGCGCTGAGTTGGCGGCAAATGAGCAGTACCAATCCAACACGGATGCTGCTGTAAGCTGGCTGGATGCTACGGATTCAAATATGCAGCAGGCCAATGATGTAATGAAAAGATTGAAAGAACTGGCAGTCCAAGGATCTAATGGAACGTTGTCTGACTCAGATCTTGAAGCTGTTAACCTTGAAGTGGAACAATTAAAGAAACACCTCGTGGATATAGGTAATACACAGATTCGAGGGAAATTCATCTTTAATGGTCAAACGTATGACAAGGCCCCTTATGAATTATCGGATACTGTGACAGATTATGCGGATGTAGAGACTGATACCCAAGGCGTGCTCTACTCCATTAGTGAGCAGGTTACTTTTCAAATTAATACTTCAGGTGCAGAGTTTTTTGGAAATAAAGGCGAGACCGACAATGTCTTTAAAATTATTGATGATCTTTCAGCAGCATTAAATAGCGGAGATAAAACAGCAGTACAGCAGCAATTACAAAATATTGAATCACGTTCCACCAAAATGCAAGCATGTCTTTCAGAGGTTGGTGCACGAACCAACCGGATTGAGTTGGTTCAAAATCGTTTGCAGGATCAAGACTTGAACTTTACGACTCTACAGTCCAAGACAGAGGATGCAGATGTGGCTAGTCTGATGATACAAGCTACTTCTGCGCAGACCATCTATGAAGCAGCTCTTAAATCATCTGCTCAGATTATGCAGCCTTCTCTAATGGACTTCATGAGATAATAATTGATTTTAATAATAGATTAACAGTAAGCTATGGACATCGATGTTCCATAGCTTTTTTACTAGTTTAGGAGGACGAATAAGATGAAAGAAAACAACAATTTAGATATAGCTAAAGAACCGCTGTTAAAGGAAACGTATATTTTTCTTAAAGGAATTCCGGGTTTTGAAGAACTGAAATCCTTTAATTTGCAACAGCATGATGAAGTGTTTAGCCTCTTCAGTTCAGTTGAAGAACCAGGTGTAGCATTTGTAACCGTAAATCCATTTGACTTTCATCCAGAGTATGAGTTTGAACTTTCTCCTGAAAATGTTGAAGATCTTGGTGTAACAGATCCTGATGATGTGGGAGTTCGTTGTATTGTCACTCTACACGATGAGATTCGAAATGCAACAGCGAACTTGCTGGCCCCAATTGTGTTTAATAAACAAAAAAGGTTGGGGAAACAGATTGTACTTCAAAATACAGAGTACAAAACCAGACATGCATTATGGAAAGAAGAAGATTCTCTCAATAAGGATGGTGACATCTGATGCTGGTACTTACACGCAAAAAGGGTGAATCCATTGTTATTTCAGATGATATCGTACTGACAGTGCTATCTGTAGATGGGGAGAATGTGAAACTTGGTATAGCAGCCCCAAAGGATATTGAGATCTATCGTAAGGAAGTTCTCGACGCGATTGAGCAAAACAATCAAAATGCCGTTATGAATCTGGAGACATTAGAACAAAAGATCAAAGGATTTGGAAAAATAACAGATTGATATGAAGCAGTTAAATTAGTCCCTAAAAATAGTAAAGAAAAATAGAAAAAAAATTGAGATGGCTATAAACAAATTATGGCATGGCGTCGATATATATATTAAGGCGGTAATCTTCAGGGCGGCCGACCTGTGAAGACGCTAATACCACATGGATGTGGGCATATAACCATTTCAGGGAGGAAATAAACAATGATTATCAATCACAACTTACCAGCGGTTAACACACACCGTAATATGGGTCTGAACAACACAGCAGCAAGCAAAAACATGGAGAAATTGTCTTCCGGTTTGCGGATCAACCGCGCGGCTGACGATGCTGCAGGTCTCTCCATCTCCGAAAAAATGCGCGGTCAAATCCGCGGTTTGGAGCAAGCTCAACGTAACGTTCAAGACGGAATTTCATTCGCACAAACAGCTGAGGGTGCAATGAACGAAGTATCTTCCATGCTGACTCGTATGAAAGAACTGAACGTACAAAAAGAGAATGGCACATACAGTGATAGCGACAAATCTAACATCAATGCCGAGTTGAATCAATTGGGTTCCCAAATCGATGCGATCATGACTAACACTACATTCAACGGAATCAACATTACTACTGACGTAACAATTCAAGCAGACGACAGCAAATTCCAAATCACAGTTAATGGTGTGGATACTACTGGTTTTAGTGGTCTGTCTTCTTCGACTAATCTTTCAAATATCAGTGACGCTATTACAAAGGTTGCAACACAACGTTCTAACCTGGGTGCTGTGCAAAACCGTTTGGAATATACTTCCAATAACTTGGGTACAACTGTTGAGAACTTGACTGCATCTGAATCCCGTATTCGTGATACAGACATGGCTAAAGAGATGGTTGCTCTGTCCAAGAACAACATCTTGCTGCAAGCTTCCCAATCCATGCTTGCTCAAGCAAACTCTGCACCACAAGGCGTTCTGTCCTTGCTTCGTTAATTTTATCTTTAAACCTAGAGTTCTGCATTTTGATGCGGGACTCTTTTTTTGATTCTTATTAATTTTTTTGTGGATTTACCGATATATACAATAATAGCTTTGTTACAGAATGTACAATTTATCTTTGTGATATTAGGAGGATGGTTATGAGTAGTATTAACTCGTCCAGTTCTGCCAGCAAGGGAGATATTCAGTTCCAAGCCTCAGCTAAGAAAGAAGCAACTCCTATGGAACAGGGGCAAATGCCTCAAGTAATAGTTAACCAATTTACAAGTATTGCTCAAATGAATGAAAATCAAAAAGAAACAATAAATGAATTGAATAAAGCGATTGAAGCTATTCAAGGACCTCAAAAATCGTTTGAAATCTCGGTACATGAGGAGACTCATGCCATCATGATCAAAGTGCTAAATAAAGAGACTGGTGATTTGATCAGAGAAGTACCACCAGAGAAAATTCTGGATCTAGCTGCCCATATGATGGAGATCACAGGCATTATTATAGATAAAAAGATATAGGAGGAGGATGTCTAATGGTGACACGCATTTCCGGTTTGGCATCGGGTATGGATATTGACACGTTGGTTAAGAATTTGGTGAAGGCAGATAGTCAACCTCTCACCAAGCTAAATCAACAAAAGCAACTGCTTGAATGGAAACGAGATAATTATAGAGAGACCAGTGTAAAGTTAGTGTCTTTTATTCAGGATAAACTATCTAGTTTAAGCAAAAGTGCTTCGTTAAACGCTCAGAAAGCAACTACAACAGGAAATACAACGGCGGTGACTGCCAAAGCAACATCATCGGCAAGTGGTGTAATGGAGATTACTGTCGATAAATTGGCAACTGCAGCAAAGAGCATTTCTTCATCTGCACCAACATTGAGTGATTCGAGTGCGACTGCGTCTAATTGGGGTGAAGTTAAATTATCCGATATTGCTGGTTCAGGAATCAGCGGATCAGAAGTAATTAAAGTAAAAATAGGAAGTGCAGAAATTGAAATAGATCCTGCAACAGAAACATTAGGTACATTTGTAGGTAAGATTAATTCAAGCAAAAATGCAGGAGTAACAGCGTTTATTGATAATACAACAGGTAAAGTGTCGTTGACCAGCAAAACAACTGGAGGCGCTGATATTGCTTTGACAGGTAATATTTTTAGTGCGCTTAACCTTGGTACTAGTCTTACAGGTGGATCAGATGCAAAATTAAATGTAAATGGAATTGATATTACGAATGCGAGCAACAGCCTCACCGTTAATGGTGTTGAAATTACGTTAAATAGTCCTACCAATGGAACAGCCACACGTATCGAGGTAAACAAAGATGTAGATTCTATCGTAGCTACAGTACAAAGTTTCGTAGACTCATACAATGAACTGCTTTCTTTTATGAATGGTAAAACAAATGAAGAGCGATACTCTAAATATACGCCACTTTCTTCGGAAGAAAAAAGTGCGATGACGGATGATGAGATCGAATTATGGACTTCCAAAGCCAAGAGCGGGATGTTAAAGAATGATAGTATACTAACTTCTGCCATTTCGGATATGAGAGCGGCCATGGTTCAGGGAGTAACTCTGTCAGATGGTTCCAAAATCAGCTTTGCAGATCTCGGAATGTCTACGGGGACTTATGAAACGAAGGGTAAACTTCTCCTTGACACTGACAAATTAAAAGCATCTCTTGAGAAAAATCCTGATATTGTGAATACTTTTTTCGGACAAAATTATTCTACTTCTACTGTGAACAATAGTTATACTGAGAACGATGGTATTTTTGCTCGCATGCGGAAAATATCCAATACAGCTGTAATCAAGCTTGCAGAGACTGCAGGGACTTCAAAATACAGTTCCGATCTGACAGCTGCCTTCTTATCAAACAGTACCATGGGGACTCAATTGTTAGGGATGGATAGAAGAATAAGCGAATTGACCTCCAAGATTAGCATGAAAGAAACAAATTATTATAAGAAGTTTACAGCCATGGAGACAGCGATTAACAAGTACAATAATATTTCGTCAAGTATAGCTAGTTATTTGTAGGTGTAGTGAAGGAGGGTAACCATTGATTAATTCACCTTATCAGAAATATCAACAGGCCCAGGCACAGACGGCTTCGAAGCCCAAGCTATTGATAATGCTGTATGATGGTGCCATTCGTTTTGTGAAGTCTGGTATTGAAGGAATTGAACAAAGAAACTATGAAAAGGCCAATAATAACTTGTGTAAAGCACAGGGGATTATCAATGAGCTTATCTCTTCGTTGGATTTTTCTTATTCTATCTCCAATGATTTGATCCGCGTGTATGAATACATGCTTCATTTGCTCATAGAGTCTAATGTCCATAAAAATATCTCGCAAGCCCAAGAAGTCCTTGATTATTTAGTAGATCTTAGAGAGACTTGGGTTGAAGCAAGTAAGAATATTGGTGGGGCAGTCGTATGAATGAGCAAAGTGGGTTGTCTGAGTTATTGGAGAGGATAAGGAATGATACAGATGAAGCTTTAAACCAAATGTATGATTGGTCTGAGGAAGATTTTGTGGAGTTTTTAGAGCGGCGTGAGGAATTGGTCCTTGCAATGGAACCTTATCGTAATCAAGTTAATGAATCTGATAAGAGGACTATTTCTGAAATCCTTGAAAGTGACACTCTCATTAGGGCAAGAATGCACTTTCTTAAGGAGGAGTCAGCAGAGCAGCTTAGACAATTTGGTGGAGCACGTGTTCAACAAAGAGGATACCAGAATCAATACACAATCGATGGCCTTTTTATAGATAAGAGAAATTAAACAAGAAGAAGTATATGGTATAAAATCCCTTTAATAAAAGGGGTTTTTTGCTTTTGCTGACTTCATTTCTAGAAAGCATTAACCGATATTGTAAATAGAAGTCAAAATATGAATGGTGGTTGTTATCATGAAAAACTACGAACGGAATTTAGCTATAATAAAAAAACGTTTCCCAAACGTTTTAGAAGATAATTTTTTTGAAAAAGGAACCGTACAGGATGAATTTAATCTAACTGAACTGCTTGAGAAGGATCAGGAGTGGTTAGCTGCGGTTCAAGGATCAGTAGGTAGCCTAAAGTCTGTTTTTGTTTATGGTTTTGGACAGGGATTAGGGTTGAGCGATTTAATTGAACTATACCCGGATCGTATATTCTTTGTATATGAGCCCGACGAGCAATCATTTATAAATGCTATGAATCATATGGATTTAACTTTTTTGCTGGAACATCCCAATGTATATGCTATTTCTGTTGGAAATAAGCAGTTGAATAAGTTGTTTTCAATTATGTCTACTCATATCCAAGATGAAATGGCGTTTGTAGCTTCTCGCTACTATCTCGAACAGCAGATTGAAGTCTTGCAATTGACGAAAAATAAATATTTGGATTATAAAAAGATTTTTGAGTCTAACCAAAATGTTCGAAATCTTTTTCGGCACGATTGGATACGAAATAGTTTATTTCAAATACCAACAATGTTGAGAAACCCTTCATTGAATCAATTAATTGGAAAATTAAAAGGAGCTACAGCGATCGTAGTATCTTCTGGACCATCGTTGGAGAAGGATATACATTGGCTTGAGAAGTTAAAGCATCATGCTATCATTATCTCTGCGGGCTCAAGTATACAGGCTCTTGTTAAGCGTGGAATCGAGCCTCATCTTGCGGTAGTTATGGATGGTGGAGAAGTTAATTTGAAAATTTTTTCCAGCAAGGAGGCTAAGAATGCTCCAATTTTATTTACATCATCTTCCTATTACGGAGTATCCGATTTTAAAGAGGATGGGCTTATATATGGGGTTTTAAGCAACGATAATGTGACAAGCCACTTTATGGATGTAGGGCAAGAAGTGAAAATACTGCATCCGACTCCTACTGTTGCAGGAACAGCAATTCAGACAGCTGCTTGGCTGGGATGTACACGCATTATTATGATGGGGCAAGATCTGTCTTTCCCTGGGGAACAGTTCTATGCTGAAGGCATTAATCATGGGGATCAAGGCTATTTAGATAAAATGATCAAGCATGCTGATCACACGGTTATTAATGTTGATGGAGGATATAATCGAACAACATCAGGTTTCTTGCAAATGAAGGATAGGATTGAGAATCTAATTGCTATACTTCCTAAAATTGAATTTATTAACTCCACTCGTAATGGTGCTCAAATAGAAGGATCTACATGGAAATCGGCCGAAGATGTATTGGAGATCGTAAAAAAAGAAGAAGTAGATAATGACAAAATTTCGAAATTGATAGAGCAAGCGAAAATTTCGATTAATAATTCATCTAAAGCAGAAATGGTAAAAGCAAAATTCATTCAAACTAAGGATGAGATTAACAGATTAGTAACTGAGATAGATCAGACGTTAAAATTAGTGAAAAAAATTCGGGAACTTAGCCGTACTAAACCGGCAAAGTGCCAAAAAAACCTAGAAATGATCGAGCAAAATTGGGCCAATATCGTAAACAAGGATTGGTTTAATCCGCTTTATGAAACGTTGCTTCCGGTGGAACTAGGCCGATTTGATCGAGAACTTCCAAGCATTATTACTGAGCTGAATATTATTCGCAAATCAGACTCAATTGCCGAGTATTTGGGAGAATTACTTCAACAGATTGTTGATCAGGTTCCATTTTTGACAGAGGTGCTAAGTGAGTCCATAGAGAGAATGGAAGGTTTATAACCAGAGAGGAGCTTCAATGTCAGACTATAGTTATCAAGGGAAAAAGATTCTAATCATAGGGGGAACGGGGACAATCGGTAATCATTTGGTTCGTCGTTTACTTGAGGATGAGCCAGATGTTATCCGAATCTTCAGTCGGGATGAGCATAAACAATATGAAATGGCAATTGAGCTTCAAGCATACTCACAGAAATTGCGATTTTTAATTGGAGATGTAAGAGATCAGCAACGTTTGAATAGGGCTATGGAAGACATCGATTATGTGTTCCATTTAGCAGCTATGAAGCACGTCCCTTCTTGCGAATATAATCCATTTGAAGCGGTTCAAACAAATGTAATCGGGACCCAAAATGTTATACAGGCGGCAATTACAAACGAAGTGAAAAAGGTAATGTTCACAAGCACGGATAAGGCCATTTCACCTACGAATACGTATGGAGCAACTAAACTTACTGCAGAACGCTTGATTTCAGCGGCTGAGTATCAAAAGGGATCAAAAGACACGATTTTTTCTTCTGTCAGGTTCGGTAATGTGATGGGTTCGAGGGGCTCTGTTATCCCTCTGTTTAAAAAACAAATCCAGGAAGATGTGAAGATTACAGTAACCGATCCTGACATGTTGCGTTACATGATGACACCTTCACAAGCTATTGAACTGATTCTAGAAGCTAACGAACTTGCTACAGGCGGGGAAGTGTTCGTTTTGAAAATGCCTGTCGTTCGTATAGGGGATCTGGCAGAAGCAATGATCGAGCTACTTTCTCCGAAATACGGGATTTCTCGCAGTATTGATATAAAAAATATCGGACTAAGGCCAGGCGAAAAGCGATTCGAAGAATTAATGACTATAGATGAGCAGTACATTGCATTAGAACTGGATAATATGTATGTTATCCCTCCCCTAAGTAAGCATGGACAACCGCTCATAGGACGAGTAATCAAAACCCCTAGGGAAAGTCTAATTGATACATTAACTCTGAAAGAATGGCTGGTACAAGAAAAACTGATCTAGAATCTCATTTTGGAGTGTTGAATTTATGAGAACAGTAATCATTATACAAGCACGAACGGGCTCTACGCGTTTACCCAATAAAGTATTGCTCCCGCTTGGCGACAAAAATATTTTACAGAATGTTCTCCAGCGCGCAAAAAAAGTTACAGGTGTAGATGAGGTCATATTAGCTACAACGACTCAGGAATCGGATAATATATTGGAGAAAGAAGCTCGTGATGCTAATGTAAGCCTTTATAAAGGCAGCCAGAATGATGTATTAGACCGCTATTATCAAGCAGCCCTTAAATATAAAGCCGATCATATTATTAGAATTACTTCTGATTGCCCTTTGATTGACCCGGCACTAATTTCCCGTCTTTTAAAGTTCTATATAGAATTAAAAGTTGACTATGCACATCCAGCGGGTTTTCCAAGAGGCTTAGACGCAGAAGTTTTTTCTTTTAAGGCTTTAGAAGAGTGTAAATTAAATGCGACGAGAACTTATGAAAAAGAACATGTTACTCCATATATTTATGAGAATAAAGATAAATTTAATATTTTTACTATGAAATCATTAGAAGACTATTCATCGTACCGCTGGACGGTAGATGTAATTGAAGATTATAACGTAGTCAAAGAGATCTATAAGCATTTGGGCTCTCATGCTGAAATGGATTGGATGAAAATTCTTGATATCGTGCAGGGAGTGCCCAGTATTTCACAAATGAATAAGCATGTTTTACAAAAAAAACTTGGTGAATAAAAGGGGGAACTAACGATGAATAAAGAGATCAATTTTAGTAACCGTACTATTTCTGAAAACTCGCCTATATTTATTGTAGCGGAAATTTCTGCCAACCATCTTATGGACTATGAGAGAACAGTTGAAATCATTAAAGCAGCGAAATATGCGGGAGCTGACGCAGTGAAAATTCAAACCTATACGGCCGATACGATTACGATCGATACTGATAGTGAGTATTTCACAGTGAATCATGGATCTATTTGGGATGGACAACGACTGTATGATTTGTATAAAACAGCATATATGCCATGGGAATGGCAGAGTAAATTGAAAAAAGAAACCGAGGATTTAGGAATGGTATTCTTTTCTTCTCCCTTTGATTTTACAGCAGTAGACTTTTTGGAAGAAATGAATATTGATTTATACAAAGTGGCTTCTTTAGAGATTGTGGATATCCCACTTATAAGAAAAATAGCGAAAACAGGGAAACCTCTGCTGATTTCTACAGGCATAGCTAATCTTACAGATATTGAGGCGGCATTGAAAGTCTGTCAAGAAGAAGGCAACAATAATGTCATTTTGCTAAAGTGTACTTCTACATATCCTGCACCCTATGAGGATATTAACCTGAAAACAATACCCAATATGAAGCAAACTTTTGATTGCTTGGTAGGTTTGTCTGATCATACAATGGGAGAAATGGTAGCTACAGCAGCGGTTGCTCTAGGAGCAAAAGTTGTCGAAAAGCATTTGACTCTTAAAAGAGCAGACGGAGGGCCCGATAGCGCTTTTTCAATGGAAGTAGAAGAATTCAAAAGTATGGTAGAAAGTATAAGAAATGTTGAAGCTGCATTGGGCAGTGTTACGTATAGTCTGACTTATCAGCAAACAAAAACCAAAGAGAATGCTAGATCCCTTTTTGTAGTACAAGATATCAAAAAGGGAGAAGCCTTTACAAATGAAAATATTCGATCGATTCGACCAGGTCAAGGTCTGCATACCAAATACTATGAGCAGGTATTAGAGAAAACTGCGAGAAACGATATAAAAAAAGGGACTCCTTTAAATTGGGACTTAATTAATTAGGCCGTTCTTAAAAGGGAGATGATTTTATGATAATTGTAATCGGTGCCTCTAGTTTTATTGGTGTTTATACTATAAATGCGCTTCTTGAACAAGGATACAAAGTGCTTGCTACAGGGAGAAAAGATGGCTTTCGCGACTATTATAAGAAGTTGGGGGTAGATTACGTTAACTTGAATATCTGTGACAAAGAAAGCTTTGATTCACTTCCTAAAAAAGGTGTAGAAGGAGTTATCTTGCTGGCGGCTCTTCTTCCTGCAAATTCTCCAGTAAATCTAGATGTCTCAGAAAATGCAGCTGACTATTTTAAAGTTAATACAATTGGAACGATTAATGTCCTTGAGTACTGTAGGATGAATCAAGTCAATAGGGTAATCTCTACAACTTCGTATGCAGACGTCTACGGACATTGGAGTAAAGAAAAAATGATCGACGAATTTGTTCCGAGATCATTTTCTTATGAGGGTGATCATGCAGCTTACGTGATCTCCAAAAATGCGGCTACCGATATAATAGAGTACTACAATCAACAGCATGGGATGTCTAATGCTGTTTTCAGACTTCCTCCTGTGTACGGTGTGGGTCCCCATGGGTCTTTGTATGTTAACGGTACTTATGTAAAATCAGGACTTCAATTGTTCATCGAAAAAGCCATTAATGGAGAGGAAATAAGCGTATTTGGTGATAAGGATGTATCACGTGACGTAGTATACGTCAAAGACGTCGCTGGAGCTTTTGTACAAGCTATTCAAAGCCAAAATACTTATGGGCTTTATAATATTACCTCTGGAAAAGGGGTAACGTTAGAAGAACAAGCGAAAGTAATAATGGATATATTTAGCCCTAAAAATGCGAATAAAAAAATTAATTTCCGGCCTGATATTCCAAACGGTTCACAATCTTATATTTTTAGTGTTGAAAAAGCTAGAAAAGATTTCAACTATTTACCTAAATATAAAAACTTTCAAGACATGATGGAAGATTATTTTTACGAGATGCAAAAGGGAACAGTGGCATCTCTTTTTCAAACATCTGATCAAGGAATGAATAATTAAATGTTTTATATCAGAACAGATGCAAATCAAACTCTCGCTTCTGGACACGTAATGAGATGCTTAACTATTGCTTTAGAACTCCAAAAGCAGGGCGAAGAAACCACTTTTATTATTGCGGATGGATCAACCCGGATTTTTATCGAGACTTATCACTTTCCTATTATTCAATTGAACAGTTTATGGGGGAACCTCGATACAGAAATCAGCGAATTGGTTGAAGTAATCGGTGAACATAACATTGAGAAACTTTTGATTGACTCTTATTGTGTTACGTTCGCGTACTTCGAAAAATTGAGGGAATGTACAAAAGTCATTTACTTAGGCAGTTTAGAGAAAAAATTCAGCATAGATCTTTTGATAAACTACAGCAATACACTTAATATGAATTTTTATTTAGAAGAACCACACTTCAATCAAACAAAATTACTATTAGGACCAAAATACTCGCCGTTGCGTGAAGAATTCAAAAATATAACTCCTGTAGTAAGAGATCGTGTTAGCCATATTCTTGTAACTACTGGTGGCACCGATCCAGAGAATATTGCTGGGAAATTAGTTGAATACCTAATGAAGAATTCAAAAATTCAAAATATCGGTGTCCATATAATCGTAGGAAATATGAATAAAAATGTGAGCTTCTTAGAAGATCTAGAGTTTATTTATTCAAATGTTTATTTACATCATCGGGTATCTAACATCTCTGCGTTGATGCAAAGCTGCGATTTAGCAATATCTGCTGCTGGAACTACTTTATATGAGTTATGTGCTTGTGCGGTTCCGACAATATGCTTTGCCATGGTTAAGGAACAGACAGCAAGCGCAGCCGAATTTGAGAAACAAAATATACTTTTGTATGCTGGCGATACGCAAGAAAATTTAAATCAATGTTTTGAAAATGTGAAAATGAATTTAGAGAACCTTGTTGGGGATTATGAGATGAGAAAAAGAGCATCAGAAAGAATGCGGAATTTCGTGGATGGTAAGGGAAGCGAAAGAATAGCTGCTGCTATTTTGGAGCTCTAAAAAAGATACTTATAATGAAGGGTTGGAAAAGCCCCATGAAAAAAATAATGATGCTAGGAGCCGGTCCTTTGCAAGTTCCTGCCATCAAAAAAGCTAAAGAAACTGGGTATTATGTGATCGTAGCGGATCAAAATCCAAATGCTGAAGGCTTTCTCTATGCAGATTTAAGTATTGTTGTAAGCACACGTGATGAAGAAGGGATTTATCAGCATGCGCTCATACATCAGCCAGACTTTATAATGACATCTACGAGTGATGCACCAGTAAAAACCGTTGCTTGGGTTAATGAAAAGCTGGGCGTTAAGACAGGATTAAGTTATGCGGATGCACTGTGCGTAACAAACAAAATGCATATGCGAGAAAGACTGGAACAACATGGAATTCCTATGCCTAAGTATGCCAAGGTACACAGTGCTGAAGAGTTCGAAAGTGTAATTGTTGAGTTTGCGGATAAGTTTGTTTTAAAGCCGGTAGACAATGCGGGAAGTAGAGGAGTAGCACTCATCGACAAAAAAAATGTTGATGGATTACAGAAAGCTTATTCGTATAGTCAAAGCTTTTCAAATGACAGTACTTTGCTGGTTGAAGAGTATTTGCAGGGGTATGAGGTAAGTGTAGAAGCTTTTACAGTCGATGGGGAGACAGAAATCTTAGCTATTACGGATAAGGTAGTCTCGAACCCTCCTTATTTTGTGGAATTAGGCCATAGTATTCAAAGCCAATTAGATGATGAAACGAAAAAAGATATTATTCACATTGTAAAAAGGACGATTGCAGCAGTTAATATACGTAATGGTCCTTCACATACAGAGCTAAAAATTACTAAAGAAGGCCCAAAAGTAATAGAAATTGCGGCTAGACTGGGAGGAGATTTTATCACTTCCAAGCTGGTTCCTTTATCGACCGGAATTGATATGGTGGGACTATCTATATTGAGCACAGTTGGACAAGAAATTCGCTTAGCACAACGGAGTTGTAAAGGTGCTGCAATTCGATTTATTTTACCTCCTGATCGAGCTGGAAAAGTATCTGGATTAACGGGTGTTGAAGAGGCGAAACGAGTCCAAGGAATTTATGAAGTCGAATTATATAAGACAATTGGAGAGAATGTCGTTCCTTTAGAGTCTAGTAATGATCGATTGGGTCATATTATTGCTGTAGGAGAAAATGCCACTGAAGCAATCGACATGTGTGAAGCCGCATTGAAAAAAATCAAAGTGAATTTTGCTAGATAAAAGAGGACTTAAATTAAGGAGACTAATTACCATGAAAAATATTCTGCTCACCGGCGGGGCCGGCTTCATCGGCCGTTGGGTTGCCAAAAGGCTTCTAAATGAAGGACACAATCTATGGATTCTGGACGATTTGTCCAACGGGCAGGAGTACAATATTTCTGAGTTTCGCGACCATGCGAATCTAAAGGGTTTTATTGAAGGGACCATTTTGGACGAGAAGCTGCTAGCCGAATTGTTTGCCGAACATCGCTTCGATATCTGCTACCATCTTGGTGCGTCGATTAACGTGCAGGATTCGATCGACGACCCCCGAACGACTTTCAACAACGATACGATCGGCACTTTCTACATTCTGGAGCAGTGCAAGCAGTATTGCACCAAGGTCGTATTCATGAGCACCTGCATGGTATACGACCGTTGCACGGATGAGAACGGAATCAATGAGGCCCATCCGACGAAACCGGCTTCCCCGTATGCGGGAGCCAAAATTGGCGCTGAGAACATGGTGCTTTCTTATTATTACGCTTACGAACTGCCTACCGTAGTCATTCGTCCATTCAATACGTACGGCCCTTTCCAAAAGACGGGTGGCGAAGGCGGTGTTGTGGCGATCTTCCTGAAAAACGACTTGGATAACAAGGTACTGAACATTTATGGCGAAGGAACGCAGACCCGTGATTTGCTGTACGTGGAAGACTGTGCGCGTTTCGTGGTAGAAGCCGGCTTCAGTGATGCAGTCAATGGCGAGATTGTTAACGCGGGTCTGGGAAGAGATATCTCGGTTAATGATCTGGCGCAGCTCATTACGGGGGACTCGAATAAAATCAAACATGTCGAACATATTCATCCTCAGAGCGAGATCCAGAAGCTGCTTTGCAACTCGGCCAAAGCGAAGCGACTGCTAGGGTGGGAACCGCAGGTTTCTCTGGAGGAAGGCATTACGCGGACGCGGGAATGGATCAAACAGGGCGGGCTGGTTTAAGCCTGCCCTTTCCTGCTGGATATCATAAGGAGGGATGGAAATGGAAGAGACGGACAAGCGGCCGGCCCTGCTTCCCTATGGGCAGCAGTGGCTGGATGAAGCCGATATTGAGGCTGTCGTACAAGTACTGAGAGGGGAACTTATAACACAGGGACCCGCCATACAGGCTTTTGAAGAAAAAGTGGCCAAATACGTTGGGGCTAAATATGCTGTAGCTTTCACGAATGGAACTGCGGCATTGCATGGTGCCTGTTTTGCTGCTGATATTGGACCGGGAGATGAGGTCATAACAACTCCCTTAACTTTTTTAGCAAGCAGCAATTGTGTGCTCTATCAAGGTGGTACCCCGGTGTTCTGTGATATTAATATGGAAACCTACAATGTCGATCCCAATGAAATTGAAGGCAAGATTACTTCGAATACAAAAGCAATTATAGCAGTTGATTTTTCAGGACAACCTGTCGAAATGGATCGAATATCGGATATTGCCCGTGAAAACAATTTAATTCTGATTGAAGATGCGGCTCATTCGCTAGGAGCGGATTATGATGGCCGGAAGGTTGGGACATGGGCGGATATGACGATGTTCAGCTTTCACCCGGTAAAGCATGTGACGACCGGAGAAGGTGGCTTAATCGTGACTGACAATGAGGAGTTTTATCAGAAATTAATTCAATTTAGGAGTCATGGTATGACCCGTAACTCGGATGAGATGACCCAAAATGACGGTCCGTGGTACTACGAAATGCTTGCACTGGGCTATAATTATCGGATGACAGATATTCAAGCCGCTCTAGGTGTATCTCAAATGGATAAGCTGGATAATTTTATACAAAGACGCAGGGAGATTGTTGAAATATATAACAGGGAATTAGCAGATATTCCTGGACTTGTATTACCGTATCAGCACCCGAAGGCTAATTCCAGCTGGCATCTATATGTTGTTCGGTTTTTACCTGAGTATTTCAGTTACTCTAGAAAAGAAATCTTTGAAACACTACGCAATTGGAATATTGGTGTGAATGTTCACTATATTCCGGTGTATCTACAACCCTATTATAAGGAGTTGGGATATAGTAAGGGATTATGTCCAAATGCAGAGAGATATTACGAGACAGCCATTACACTCCCGCTGTTTCCAAAAATGACAAATAAAGACGTGAAGGATGTAGTTGATGCAGTGAGAAGATGTCAGAAGTAAATATGATACCAAGTATAAAATTGGCGCTATCAAAATTCTAGCAAGTCATTTTCGTGATTAAATATAATGGTGCCAGTAGCATAATGAGTGATTCTCCAACATTCGTCAAAACCTCAAATAAATCTACAAAAAATTCCAAGAAAACATTTACTTTACCAATTGACAATGGATAACTTTGGATGGTATTATCTGAGTTGTGGGCAAGGGTCTTTGACACAACCTCACTTCATTTGATGACGAAGGGAATGTTAGTGCATGCAAGGTAAAGTAAAATGGTTCAACGCAGAAAAAGGTTACGGTTTCATTGAAACTGAAGACGGCGGCGACGTATTCGTACATTTCTCCGCAATTCAATCCGAAGGATTCAAAACTTTGGAAGAAGGTCAATCCGTAGAATTCGACATCGTCGAAGGCGCGCGTGGACCGCAAGCAGCTAACGTAATCAAATTATAATCATCCGGACAATCCGACCTACATATATGGTTAGATGGTTACCAATTGAATTATCGCTAGCATCAGACTCCGGTTTTTCCGGGGTCTTTTTTTGTTCTAATAGAATCGTGATTTGAGAATCAGCCGAAGAACATTATTCTAATGAATTTGATAAATTCAAGTCATAGTTCATGTTCATTTTACATAATAGATTGAAGGAGCCCGGAAACGGTTAATTACATCATCAAGCGCCTAATAAGACACTCCATGTTAATGAACGATTATGCCTCAAAATGGTGAAATATCGCGAAATATGGCGGTAATCCTATGTTGGTTGATGTGGCTTGAACAGATGTCATTATTCGGTCACTGGGAGTTTTTACATGGCGCTTACATTCGTGTTATAATGAAGTGGCAAAGGAAAAGGAGGAGTGCCCTATGAATTTAAGTATTCGAGGTCAACAAATCGAGGTTACCGATGCTTTGAAAGATTATGTCGACAAAAAGTTGAGTAGACTCGAGAAGTATTTCGATGCACCCCTTAACTCTGACGGTGCTGTTACACTGAGCACGACGAGAGGCTTGCATACGGTAGAGGTGACGATCCCTTTGAAAGGCTTTGTGCTCCGCGCCGAGGATGAGAGTGACGATATGTATGCTTCCATTGACTCCGTGGTAGACAAGCTGGAACGTCAGATCCGTAAACACAAAACGAAAATTAACCGTAAGTTCCGCCAGGAAGGCAGCCTGAAAACGCTCTTCGTGGAAGATCCGACAGGCACAGTAGCTACTGCTGAACTGGACACGGATACGGACGATGATGACCTGGAAGTGGTACGCACGAAACGGTTTATGTTGAAACCAATGGACGTGGAAGAGGCTATCCTCCAAATGAACATGGTTGGCCACAATTTCTTCGTATTCTCCAACATTGAGAACGAAGAAGTCAGCGTTGTGTACAAACGGAACGATGGTAAATACGGTTTGATTGAACAAGGTTAATGGATTGAATGAGTACACTAACCTCGTTTAGTGAATGAACCAATGAATTGAAATGAAAAATGATTCCTTAATGATAACAAATGAAGACAGGGATACGTTGGATTCCTGTATTGGATTAAACTAACAAGAGCCTCCATCCTTTATGGGATGGGGCTCTTTTGTGCGTGGATGGGCTGGAAAAAAGTCGCTGAAGCAAGATCGTGAAACTATTTCCCATGCTACTGCGTCTAATAGATAGTAGGAATGAGACAAATCCGTGCAAATTGAATGCAAAATTTTCAGTGCTTGCGGACATGTCGTTAAAGATGTATTATTTTTCTCTATATTGAGATTTTCATCCAAATTTACCACCAAAATTCGTTAACATGCCTTATCCAACTGGAAAATGAAACGATAGAATTTAGGTCTTCCGCTAACGACTATGATTTTTTGCACTTAAACTCCATCGGAGAGGCTTCAGAAGTTCAAAGAAGTGTGCCGTGGCGTGTTGCGGCGACCCTTACAAACTGTTACAATTTATACAAAGAGAATCATTGTCCTGATGAGGATTTGTCAACGAATGATCGCTAATCATAATCAATGACAGGCACAGCACCATGAACATGATTCATAAGGGTCGGCATTCGGCTTATTTTTAATAACCGGGTCCGGTTGAATACCGAATCAGCTTCATGAGGGAACCTTGGCAAGCCTGGAGTTGATTCATCTTATATTATTTATATCGTTTGTCACCCCCGGGCAAGTGGATACATATCCATCCGATGGTGTCGCACGGCGGCAGCAGGGGGTCTATTCTGTTTTGCACGAAAGGGGTATACCATGCTAGGACTTGTCAAAAAGATCTTCGGCGACATGAACGAACGTGATGTTAAACGTCTGATGAAGACAGTCGATGTGATCAATAAACTGGAACCACAATTTCAGGCTCTGTCTGATGAACAACTGAAATCCAAAACGGATGAATTCCGTGCCCGCATTGAAAAGGGAGAAACAACGGATGAACTTCTACCTGAAGCATTTGCAACCGTACGTGAGGCATCTCGCCGTGTCCTGGGCAAACGTCACTATGACGTACAAATGCTCGGAGGCATTGCCCTTCATGAAGGCCGGATTTCAGAGATGAAGACGGGTGAAGGTAAGACACTGGTAGGAACACTCCCGGTATACCTGAATGCATTGATGTCCAAAGGTGTACACGTGGTAACGGTCAATGATTATTTGGCTCAACGGGATAGCCAGGAAATGGGACAAATTTATGAATTCATGGGCATGACGGTAGGGGTTAACCTGAGCGGTATGGACCATGCTTTGAAACAACATGCTTATGCATGTGATATTACGTACGGAACGAATAATGAATTTGGCTTTGACTATTTGCGTGACAACATGGTGTTGTACAAAGAGCAGATGGTACAACGTCCATTGTTCTTCTGTATTATTGATGAAGTGGACTCCATTCTGGTCGATGAGGCACGTACACCTCTGATCATTTCCGGACAAGCTCAGAAATCAACTGACCTGTATTATGCAGCTGACCGTTTCGTGAAACGTTTGGTTCCAGAAGAAGACTTTACGGTGGACATCAAGGTGAAATCCGTAGCTTTGACTGAAGCTGGTGTGGCGAAGGCAGAGAAAGCATTTGGTATCGAAAACTTGTATGATCATGCCAATGTTACGCTCAACCATCACATCGTACAGGGATTGAAAGCCAACGTAATCATGCGTCGTGACGTAGACTATGTGGTGAGTGATGAAGAAGTACTGATCGTCGATGAGTTCACAGGCCGTTTAATGGCAGGACGTCGTTATAGCGATGGATTGCACCAAGCGATTGAAGCCAAAGAAGGCATTGAAGTACAGAACGAAAGCATGACACTTGCTACGATTACATTCCAGAACTATTTCCGGATGTACCGTAAGCTTGCGGGAATGACGGGTACAGCGAAGACCGAGGAAGAAGAATTCAAAAAAATCTACGGTCTCGAAGTATTGCAAATTCCAACCAACCGTCCGAACAAACGGGATGATATGGCTGATGTGGTGTACAAGAGCATCGATGGCAAGTTCAAAGCGGTTGTGGAAGAAATCGTGGAACGTCACAGCAAGAACCAGCCGGTTCTGGTTGGTACAGTTTCCATTGAAAACTCCGAGCGTATTTCCGATATGCTGAAACGCCGTGGTGTCCGTCACCAGGTATTGAACGCCAAATATCATGCGGAAGAAGCGGAGATCATCTCAGGTGCGGGTCAGGCTGGTGCGGTTACGATTGCAACCAACATGGCTGGACGGGGTACGGATATTATCCTGGGTGAAGGCGTAGCTGAAGTGGGCGGCCTTCATATCATCGGTACAGAGCGTCATGAATCACGCCGGATTGATAACCAGCTGCGTGGACGTGCAGGACGTCAGGGTGACCCGGGTTCTACACAGTTCTACCTGTCACTTGGTGATGAGCTGATGAGACGTTTCGGTGCAGACAATGTACTGAACATGATGGAGCGTCTTGGTTTTGAAGAAGACCAACCGATTGAGAGCCGGATGATTACCCGTGCGGTAGAGTCGGCACAAAAACGGGTTGAAGGTAATAACTTTGACGTACGTAAAGTCGTTCTCCAATATGATGATGTCATGAACCAACAACGTGAAATTATATATAAACAGCGCCGCGAGGTGCTGGAGTCCGAGAATATCAAGCAGATCGTTATGGATATGATCAAACCTTCCATTGAACGTATTGTGGAAGCTCATTGCAGTGATGATATTCCGGAAAACTGGGAACTGCAGGAAGTTGCCGACTACATGAACAGCAAATTGCTGGATGAAGGCTCAGTAACGAAAGATGATCTGTGGGGCAAAGAAGCAGAAGAGATTATCGACTACCTGTTTGAGAAAGTTCAGAACAAGTACAATGCACGTGAAGAGCGAATCGGTGAAGAGATGGTTCGTGAATTCGAGAAAGTGGTTGTACTCCGTGCAGTAGACAGCAAATGGATGGATCATATTGATGCGATGGATCAATTGCGTCAAGGTATCCACCTTCGTGCCTACGGCGGTACAGATCCACTTCGTGAGTACCAGTTCGAAGGCTTCGAAATGTTCCATCAGATGATTGCTTCGATTCAGGAAGAAGTGGCAACCTATGTGATGAGAGCACAAATCGAGAGCAATCAGGAGCGTCAAGCGGTTGTTGACGAAAGTCAGATCTCGACAAGCGGCGAACCTACAGAGAAACGTCCGGTAAAAGTGTCTGACCAAATCGGACGTAACGATGCTTGTCCATGTGGCAGCGGCAAAAAGTTTAAACACTGCCACGGTCAAGAGTAGTTAAACGACTCTCTTATATATAAGTTGAACTATACATTTACACGAGAACGTAGAGGACAGAAATAAGCTGGAGAAGCGGAGCTAAAAGCTTTCTGAAAGAAAGCTACATCGGAAGCATACGCTTCGCCTTTATCCCCGGATTTTCACCTTTGAAAAAGGAAATCAAAAAATCTGGGGATAACAGTGATCGGAAGGTTGTTCTGTCATCGGAGTGGCAAGTGTAAATATTCTTTAGCTCAACTTAAATAGAATGATATGAACGGCTCCTTGCAGCCGGGTATTCCAAATGATCAAGTGAAGGATGCATAACCTGTAATTGGTGCATAGTTATAACTATGTGACCATGATCATGGAGAAGAGGATTGCCGATATAAAGGTAACCGAGACTCCGAGGTGAAGCATCGGAAACTTGATCTGGAGGAATGCCCTGGATGCGGGGAGCTTATCTTAATGAAAAGAGGAATTGCACATGATCGATCCAAGCGTGAAGCAGGACCTGCGTGAAATAGGCAAGAAACTAACAAATCTTAGGGGGTCTCTTTGACTTAGATCTTAAGCAAGAGATGATTGAGAACTTCGAAGTGAAGATGTCCGCCCCGGATTTCTGGGATGATAATGATAAGGCACAATCCGTAATCGCCGAGTTGAACGCGGTGAAGGGATCTGTGGATCAATACACCAAGCTGCAGCAGGATTATGACGATGCGGTCATGATGGCGGAATTGGCTGACGAAGAAGGCGATGATGATCTGGCTGTGGAGATTGGCAACAGCGTGACAGCCATCGTGAGCAAGGTAGAAGAGTTCGAGCTACAACTTCTCCTGAATCAGCCGTATGACAAAATGAATGCGATTTTGGAGCTTCACCCGGGTGCTGGTGGTACCGAGTCACAGGACTGGGGACAGATGCTGATGCGGATGTATACACGCTGGGCCGAGAAGCGCGGCTTCAAGGTTGAGGTGCTGGATTATCTGGCAGGAGATGAAGCAGGCATCAAGAGTGTCACACTATCCATCAAGGGGCATAATGCTTATGGGTATCTGAAAGCTGAAAAGGGTGTCCACCGATTGGTACGGATCTCACCTTTTGACTCCTCGGGTCGTAGACATACTTCCTTCGTATCCTGTGATGTGGTGCCTGAGATTGATGACACGATTGAATTGGATATTCGAACAGAAGATCTCAAGATCGATACGTACCGTGCGAGCGGCGCGGGTGGACAGCATATCAATACCACCGACTCAGCTGTACGGATTACTCACCTTCCAACAGGTGTGGTTGTAACGTGTCAGAATGAACGGTCACAGATCAAGAACCGTGAGCGAGCGATGACGATGCTTCGTTCCAAATTGTATGAACGTAAAATTGAAGAACAAAAACAACAGCTGGACGAAATCCGAGGAGAACAGTCGGATATTGCGTGGGGTAGCCAGATTCGGTCCTATGTATTCCATCCCTATAGTATGGTAAAGGATCACCGTACGAGCGTAGAGACTGGAAACACAGGAGCAGTAATGGATGGCGACCTCGATGGATTCATCGATGGTTATTTGCGCAGCCAGATTAAAGTAGATACCGATTAATCAAAAGTTCCTGTATAGACTCGATACGTGTAGGCGTATGCTGGGTGTATACAGGGGCTTTTTTTTGAGCATATATACAAAAAAAGGAGAGCAAGATGACATGCAACAGCAACAGCCGTTACACAATAACCGCAAGAAGAGGCTAACCACGCTCATTCCCCTGAACGGCCCGTGGAGAAATGTAGTAGATACTGTATCGATTATTTTAGGTTCGTTTTTGATTGCCGTGGCCTTTAATTTATTTTTACTACCGAATCAGATTGCTTCAGGCGGGGTATCCGGTTTATCGATATTAGGCAAACATTGGCTGGGGCTTGAGCCGGCATACACCCAGTGGGCTATTAATATTCCGCTTCTGATCGCGGGTTTTCTTCTCATTGGCAAGCAGTATGGAATACGTTCTGTACTCGGCAGCATTGTACTGCCACTGTTTGTCTATCTCACGAAAGACTGGGCCATTCCAACAACGAATCCGCTGCTCGGTTCACTCTATGGCGGAATTGGGGTTGGACTGGGGATTGGAATCGTATATCGGGGTAGAGGTTCAACAGGGGGCATGAGCATTCTCGCCAGGATCGTACAAAAATATAGTGGACTAAGTTACTCTCTTTGCGTGGTAATTATGGATGCTACGGTCATTATTATGGCTGCCTTTGTGTTGTCTTTGGAGCAGTCGCTCTATGCTCTGATCGGGTTATACGTTACCGGTAAAGTTATTGATGCCGTCGAGATGGGCCTTGGTAACTCGAAGGTAGCTTATATTATTTCCAACCAGACCGAACCGATTACGAAGGTGATTCTGGATGATCTGGATCGCGGACTGACGAAGCTGGAGGCTAAAGGTGGTTACACCGACGATCAGCGAACTGTACTGATGGTGGTGGTTGGACAGAATGAAGTGCCTAGACTGAAAGCATTGATCCGGTCCGTGGACCCGGGGGCTTTTGTCATTATTAGTAATGCGCATGAAGTACTGGGTGAAGGCTTTAAGCGTGGGGAATTCTAAGGTACAGCGAGTAGGGGCTTTATAACTGAAACTAACATTCTTAAAATAACAGAGAACAGTGTAGAGATAATTCGTTTAACTTACAAGAAAGTAAATTTATAATCCAAAAAAGCAGGTACTCCTCCACCAGACATGGCTGGAAAGGACGTACCTGCTTTTTGTTTTACTTTTGACTGATAATCCTTCTAATTACTACTGTATCTACAGAATTGGAGACAGCAGACGAGAGATCGCTTCTTTGAAGCGGATTTTCACACTTCGTTTATTGTATTCCTCCAGCGTCATCTCACGGGATACAAGAAGGTCATGCTCAAACGTCTGCACAAGAGCAGTCGCAATCGCCTCATCATACATAAATGCATTTACCTCAAAGTTCAATCGGAAGCTGCGGTAATCAATATTAGCGGTTCCCACAGATGCGACCATACTGTCGATAATGAGCGTTTTGGCATGAATAAAGCCGTTATCGTAGATGAACACGGTTGCTCCCACTTTTAACAACTCACCGATATAAGATAGCGTAGCCCAATATACGAAGGCGTGATCCGGTTTATTTGGAATCATAATGCGAACATCAATTCCTGACAGGCACGCAAGACGAATGGCTTCGAATACACTGGCATCTGGAATAAAATAAGGCGTTTGGATCAGAATCGAATGTTTGGCTCCATTAATCATTTTCAGATAACTATTCTTGATATGCTCTGTCTCTGCATCCGGTCCGCTGGATACAATCTGCATGGCAGTTGTTCCTGTGCCCTCAATATGAGGGAAATGTGCCGGAACATACGGGGTATCGTGCTGCTTGGACGCTTCATTCCAATCGAGAAGAAAACGGGTCTGAAGAGCATGAACAGCATTACCCTGAATACGCAAATGAGTATCGCGCCAGTAACCGAACTTGGAATTCAAGCCGAGATATTCATCCCCCACATTAAACCCGCCTGTATATCCAAGGTTGCCGTCAATGATGACGATTTTACGGTGATTTCGGTAGTTCATACGCAGGTTGATCAGACTGAATTTGGATGGGAAAAAGACTTCAACCAAACCGCCTGCTTCGCGCAATTCTTTGAAAAAGCGTTTGGATACCCGCCGTGATCCCAGTGCGTCATACAGCAGACGAACTTTGACACCTTCGCGCGCTTTACGGATGAGTGCATCCCGGATTCTTTTGCCGAGTCGGTCACCTCTATAAATGTAGTATTGCACATGAACATGATCTTTCGCTGCCTCGATATCATCGAGCAACCGCTGAAATTTGTCTGTCCCGTCGGTAATAATCTCGACCGCATTGTCTTCGGTCAACAGAGCATCGTTTTGCTTCAGGTTCATATAAATCATGTCCTGACTACTCTCTGTCGCTTGATTCCGGAACGGTGTTCTATTGTCTTGCAGCTGTGCAAGCTGGGCAGCAATACGTTCTTCAAGCCCAAGCTTCTTGCGCTCTTTCCATTGGAAAAGTCGGTAGCGCGTCAGGTTTTGCCCTGTTAATAAGTAGAGTACAAACCCGAAAACCGGAATAAAGTTCAAGACGAGCAGCCAAGCCCAGGATGCACTGGCATCCTTTCGTTCGAAGAAAACGACCGCTGCTGCAAAAATAATATTCAGGCCCAGGAGTACAACAAGTAAAATGGATTCGATATGCACTGTAGTCCCCCATGTCTCATAATGACCATTATGAATCCATTCATAAACCCTTCATCGTGTAGATTGATTATGAATTAGACTCTGGTTGTAATGTTTCCTATAATACGTATTTTAGCAGAAGTATACGGGTTCGTCCGCAGATGTTGGAAAGATATGTTCGGAAGCGATGAGAATCCATGTAAAATTGATGATAGAGTGTTGTATTTATATAACTAGAGTCGTATAATAATACACAAATATGCATAGAAGCGACGGAATTGCTGTATGAAAGCTCATTGGGAGCAGGAGAACAGTATAAGTAGCGCATACGACCAAGATTGGGGGAGCGAGAGTGAATAACAAATTAAAAGTGGCAATCGTCGGTTCCACCGGCTACGGCGGGGTGGAACTGATTCGTTTTTTCCAGAATCATCCGCAGGTTGAAATTACTTCGGTAATCTCTTCATCCAGCAGTGGTGAGTCCATCGCAGATGGATTCCCGCATTTGACGGACGTGATTCAGAGGCCACTCGACGGCGTAGATCCGGCTGAGATCGCAAGTCGTGCAGATCTGGTGTTCACAGCAACCCCGTCTGGTGTAAGCGCAAAGCTCGTTCCGAGTCTGCTTGAAGCAGGTCTTAAGGTCATTGATCTGTCTGGAGATTTCAGACTCAAGGATGGAACGGTGTATGAAGAGTGGTATAAACATCCGGCACCATCTGCTTCATTGCTGGAACAGGCCGTATACGGCATGGCAGAGGTGTATGGCGACGAAGTGAAGGGCAAGAACTTTATTTCCAACCCAGGCTGTTACCCAACGGCTACGTTACTCGGATTGATCCCAGCTGTTGAGGCTGGATGGATTGACCCTTCCAGTATCATTATTGATGCCAAATCCGGCGTGTCGGGTGCGGGACGGGGAACAAGTCTGACGAATCATTATGCAGAGATGAATGAGAATTTCAAAGCATATAAACTCAATAAACATCAGCATATTCCGGAAATTGAGCAAGTGCTGGGGAATATCACTGGAACTCCAGTAACAGTAACGTTCACAACTCAACTGGTGCCAATGACTCGCGGAATCATGAGCACGATGTATGCCAATTTAACTGGTGAACACAGTGACCGTGAAATCGTTGCTCTGTACCGCAAATATTATGAAAATCGTCCGTTCGTGCGTGTGCGTGAGCCGGGGATCTGGCCTTCAACGAAGGAAGTGTACGGATCGAACTATTGTGATATTGGATTTGCGGCTGATCCGCGTACAGGTCGTTTGACGATTATTTCGGTCATCGACAACCTGGTTAAGGGTGCATCCGGGCAAGCCATTCAAAATATGAACCTGATGATGGGATGGGAGGAGAACCTCGGGCTGAACATGACGCCGGTATATCCATAAGGTTTGAATCATTGGGAGAGCGTTTCAGACGCAATCTCGAAACCATGTGGGAAGACGGATCAGGCAAAGCAAGCGGACAATCGGCATGCGGCCGAACGCATAACGGGGGATAACATATGGGAACAAATGTGGAGCAAAAGGCTTTTACTATAGTTGAGAACGGAACGATTGTAACCCCGCGCGGGTTCACTGCTGGTGGACTGCACTGCGGATTGAAAAAAACGTCTCGTAACGACATCGGAGCGATTCGCTGTGACGTGCCGGCAACTGCAGCTGCGGTGTATACAACAAACGTGTTCCAGGCCGCACCTCTGAAAGTCACACGTGAGAGCTTGAGCAATGGACGCCTTCAGGCAGTCATCGTGAATAGCGGGAATGCCAATGCGTGTACTGGGCAACAGGGCGAAGAGGATGCCTACGCCATGCGTACGGCGGCTGCACGTGAATTGGGAGTAGCGGAAGAGGATGTTGCTGTCGCTTCTACAGGTGTTATCGGTGAATTGCTGAAGATGGACGCTGTACACTCGGGGATTAGCGGGCTTCCGGCACGTTTGGGCAAGGAAGCAGAAGAAGCGGAGCATTTTTCCCAAGCTATTCTGACAACCGATTTGGTGAAAAAAGAAGCCTGCGTCTCTGTTGAGGTGAACGGAAAAACGATTACGATTGCAGGTGCCGCCAAGGGATCGGGGATGATTCATCCGAATATGGCGACGATGCTGGCCTTTATGACCTCTGATGCAGTCATCGGTGCAGAAGCGTTGCAGCGCCTGCTGCGTCAGGCGACCAATCATACATTTAACATGATTACAGTGGATGGAGACACGAGCACGAACGACATGCTGGTAGCAATGTCCAGCGGTCTGGCAGGGAACGAAGAACTGACCGTGGAACATCCGGATTGGGATGCTTTTGCTTCCGGATTCACTTATGTGTGCGAAGTGCTTGCCAAAGCCATTGCACGTGATGGTGAAGGAGCAACCAAGCTGGTAGAAGTACAGGTAACGGGTGCCGTAAGTGATGAATCCGCGCAAGCTATTGCAAAGACCGTCATTGGGTCCAGCCTGGTGAAATCCGCGATGTTTGGCGCTGATGCCAACTGGGGACGAATTATTGCAGCCGTAGGGCGAGCAGGACAGCCAGTGAACCCGGAGACGGTGGATATCCGTCTGGGAGACATCTCAGTACTTGAACAATCCCGTCCGGTCGTATTCGACGAAGAAGCTGCGCTGGCCTACTTGCAGACCGATACCGTACGCATTGTAGTCGATCTGCACCACGGCGACGGAACAGCCATCGCTTGGGGCTGTGACCTGACGTACGACTATGTACGAATTAACGCGGCATACCGCACGTAATAATTATTACGCATTTATTTTATTGAAGCTAACAGCTTCCCTATGAGAAGCTGTTTCGTAAATATATAGAAAATGTATAAGGATTGAACTTTATTTGGTAGTTGATAACTGGCGAAGGCAGTGGAGAAGTCGGAATCGATTCTGTAGAAGCGTAGCGTTCGCCTTTGTCTCCGGGTTTTCCCCTCCAAAGAGGGGATTCAAAAAAACCTGGAGACAACAGCGATCAAAAGAACGATCCGGATTCGGAACGTCAGCCGAAGAATATTGCATCAATGAAGTGTTAATCTCGTTAAAACATTTGAATTGAAAGGAGTGCCCTCATGAATTCAACATTGCAAAATGAGAGTATCGGAACTGAAGCAGGTGCCGAGAAGCAGACGTTTGTAATGAAATGCGGAGGCAGCACGCTGGCGGCGTTGCCTGAATCCTTTTTTGCAGATCTGCGTGACTTGCAGTCCCAGGGAACTCAGCCTGTCATCGTACATGGCGGCGGCCCTGCGATCTCGGATAATTTGGCGAAGCTGGGCATTGAGACCGAGTTTGTGAACGGATTGCGCAAAACAACGGAACCCGTGCTGGACGTCGTGGAGATGGTTCTTGCGGGGAGTATTAACAAACAGATCGTACGTCTAATCCAACGTGTCGGTGGACGTGCGCTGGGATTGTCGGGTGTGGACGGTGGTTTGATCCAAGCGAAACCGGTTAGCAACCACGCAGAGATCGGTTGGGTAGGCGACGTAACGGGCGTTAACGCGGAGATTATTCAAGGCATTGTGGACATGGGCTATATGCCAGTTATCGCGCCAGTTGGTGTGGATGCATCCGGGCAGCGCTATAACATCAACGCGGATACAGCCGCAGGTGCGGTAGCTTCCCATCTCGGAGTGAGCCGGATGATCGTAGTGACTGATGTCCCTGGCATTATGAAGAATGTAGGCGGCGAGAAAAAAGTACTGCCTTCTGTATCTGTACAAGAGATCGAGGATATGATCCAAACCGGAGAAATCTATGGCGGCATGATTCCAAAGGTGCGCGCAGCTATCGCTTGTATTCATGGCAAAGTGCGTGAGGTCATCATCGTAGATGGCAGCGAACCACAGATCCTGAGCCGTGTGCTTGGCGGAGAAACGATCGGAACCCGAATTATCCGTATGCAATAATTATTCTCAGTGCGCTAGTGTCTTCATGGTCTTATAGTAAATAAAAAAATATGTGCATCGCTTTTTTATATAAGAAATCTAATATTACACACACAATAACGTAGGGTGCAGAACCAATCTGAAGAATAAAAATGCATAACGTAGAGGACAGAAATAACCTGAAGAAGCGAAGCGTGCGCCTTTATCCCCGGATTTTCCCCTTTAAGGATCAATCAAAAAAATCCGGGGATAACAGCGATCGAAAGGTTGTTCTGTCATCGAAGTGGAGTATGCGTACGTTCAAAAGATGGTCCTGCAATCGGAGTGGTCTAGTGTAAATTATAGCTCTTATATGATTGCCGTTGCACCAACCAATAGGAGTGATAGGTGATGGCAAAAGGCAATGAACAGCCAGGTTCTGGCACAGCAGTAGCGGGCGTAGCAGCGACAGGTGCAGCGTCACAGACAGAAAGCTCTCTTTTCCCAACGTATGCGCGTTATCCAATCAGTCTGGTCAAAGGAAAAGGCAGCTGGCTATGGGATGATCAGGGCAATCGTTATCTTGATTTCATGTGCGGGTTGGCTGTAACGAGTCTGGGCCATGCACCGGAGAAAGTCGGAGCCAAGCTGAAAGCTCAGATTGATGAGCTGTGGCATGTGTCCAACCTGTTCCAGATTCCAGGTCAGGAAAAAGCAGCGGCTTTGTTGACAGCAAATACGTGCGCAGACGCTGTATTCTTTTGTAACAGTGGTGCAGAGGCGAATGAAGCGGCAATCAAACTGGCGCGTCGCTATCACCAGAAGGTAAAAGGTACAGGTCGGTACGAAGTCATTACATTTGCCCAATCCTTCCACGGACGGACACTCGCAACTTTGACAGCAACTGGACAGGATAAGGTGAAAGAAGGATTTTTGCCATTGCCAGCCGGATTCGTAACCGTACCATTGCATGATACAGCCGCTCTCGAAGCGGCAATCGGACCCAATACAGCAGCGATCATGCTGGAGATGGTGCAAGCCGAGGGTGGCGTGCATCCGGTCAAACCGGATTTTGTCCACCACGTTCGCAAACTGTGTGAAGAGCATGGATTGCTGCTGATTGTAGACGAAGTACAGACCGGAATGGGACGTACAGGCAAACTGTTCGCGCATGAGCATTATGGCATTGAGCCGGACATTTTCACGGTAGCCAAAGGTATTGGTAGTGGATTCCCTGTAGGTGCGATGCTGGGTAAAGGGTATCTGAAGGATGCGTTCACTGCAGGTAGTCATGCGACGACGTTTGGCGGTACACCGCTGGCTTCCTCCGTGGTCATTGCAACGATTGAAACCATGCTCGAAGACCACCTGCCAGAACGTGCAGCTGAAATGGGCGAATACCTGATGAACTCTCTGCGGGAGCGTTTGGCTGGTAATTCGTTTGTGAAAGAAGTTCGGGGTATGGGGCTGCTTGTTGGAATCGAATGTGCTGAAGCGGTAGGCGACATCGTGCTTGCTGGTCAGAAACGAGGCATTCTCTTTGTTTCCGCAGGACCGAATGTCATTCGTCTGCTTCCAAACTTGTATGTGAGCAAGGAAGAGATAGATCAGGCGGTATCCTTGGTAGCTACGTTGATTGAAGAGCATGTGGCTGCGAAGAACGCTTAATAAGACTTTATACAACCTTTCTGACTCGGGGCCTTCAGGGGCCTCGAAGCGGAACCAAAATGATGATTCATGAATCCCTGTAGCCGCGCGGTAAACTAGCGGAAGATGAACGTGAGCAGCCGGATGGCAAGCTCTCAACGTTCTACACTCTTCTGCCCATGCGGGTGCAGGGAACCGGAAATAAGGAGGACAACAGTAACATGACACAAGCGCAACAGACGGAGAAGCTACAGAAGGTCGATCTTAGAGGCCGTGATTTTATTGAATTTACAGATTATACAGCGGAGGAAATCCGCTATTTGCTGGACCTTGCGATTGAAATTAAAGGAAAACAAAAAAACGGTGTGCCGTATCAGCCACTCCAAGGCAAAACGATCGGACTCATTTTTGAAAAATCATCTACACGCACGCGTGTATCCTTTGAAGTCGGTATGTTCCAATTGGGCGGACACGCGCTCTTCCTGAGCAAAAACGATATCCAACTTGGTCGTGGGGAAACGACACATGATACAGCCAAAGTCCTGTCACGTTACCTGGACGGCATCATGATTCGTACCTTTGGACACCACAATGTGACTGAATTGGCACAACATGCGGACGTTCCAGTTATTAACGGCCTGAGCGATGCAGCACATCCATGCCAGGTACTCGCAGACTTCCAAACTGTGCTGGAGCACAAAGGCAAGCTGGAAGGTCTGAAAATGGCTTATGTCGGAGACGGCAATAACATGGCTCATTCCCTTATGCTTGGTGCAGCGAAGATGGGTATGCATGTTGCAGTAGCGACTCCGGAAGGCTATGAGCCTGACAGCACAGTTGTAGAGCAGGCGCGCAGTATTGCCCAGGAGAGCGGCTCACAGGTGACAGTAACATACAGTGCACAGGAAGCTGTGAAAGATGCAGATATCGTGTATACGGATGTATGGGCGAGCATGGGTTTTGAAGAGGAACAGAAGATTCGTGAACAAGCATTCGCCGCGTATCAGGTGGATGAGGAACTGATGAAAGGTGCAAAGCCGGATTATATGTTCCTGCACTGCCTGCCAGCTCACCGTGGAGAAGAAGTGAGTGCTGGAGTGATTGACGGTCCAAACTCCCTGATCTTTGATCAAGCGGAGAACCGACTGCATGCGCAGAAAGCACTGATGGCTGCGTTAATGAGCTAATAGACGCTGTTTGCCTGAATGAGTTGATTTTAGACACAGATTTCGCGATGATAGATTAAGCAACTGAACTTGGGGAGGACCATCGAACATGGCTAAGGAAAAAATTGTACTCGCTTATTCTGGCGGGTTGGACACATCTGTAATTTTGAAATGGTTGAAAGAAACATATGATGCAGAGATTATCGCATTTACGGCGGATATCGGACAAAAGGATGAACTGGACGGCCTGGAGGAAAAAGCTCTCGCTACAGGTGCTTCCAAAGTGTATATTGATGATCTGCGCGATGAGTTCGCGAAAGATTTCATCTATCCAATGTTTCAGGCAGGCGCCCTTTATGAAGGACAATACCTGCTTGGCACAAGTATCGCACGTCCACTGATCGCTAAGCGTATGGTTGATATCGCTCGTGCAGAAGGTGCTACAGCAATTGCTCACGGCGCTACGGGGAAAGGGAATGACCAGGTTCGTTTTGAGCTGAACGCAGCTGCGCTGACACCAGACATTCAAGTCATCGCGCCTTGGCGTCTGGAAGAATTCCGCAACCAGTTCCCGGGACGTGCGGAAATGATCGCTTACGCTGAAAAACACGGTATTCCGGTAACCGCATCGGCGGCTAAACCGTACTCCACAGACCGTAACTTGCTGCATATCAGCTATGAGAGCGGCGTGCTCGAAGACCCTTGGTTCGATCCGAGTACGGATGAGAACAAAGACATGTTCCTGCTTAGCAGTGCACCTGAAGATGCACCGGATCAAGCGGAATATGTTGAACTTGAATTCGAAAAAGGCGACTGTGTTGCACTGAATGGTGAGCGCTTGAGCCCACTGCAAGTGATGGAGCAACTGAACGAACTTGGTGGCAAACATGGTATCGGCCGTGTGGACATGGTAGAGAACCGCTTTGTCGGCATGAAGAGCCGTGGCGTATACGAGACACCAGGTGGAACAATTCTATTCACGGCACACCGCAAAATGGAATCCATCACGATGGACCGCGAAGTCATGAACCTGCGTGATAGCCTGATCACACGTTACAGCACACTCGTTTACAACGGATTCTGGTTCGCACCGGAACGTCTGGCGCTGCAAGCGCTGGTGACCGAAAGCCAGAAAAATGTAACAGGTACCGTTCGAGTGAAACTGTATAAAGGCAACATCATCGGCGCAGGTGTGAAAAGCCCTGTCAGCCTGTACAACCCGGACATTGCCACGATGGAAGCTGATCCAACACAAGCATACGATCAAGGGGATGCAACGGGCTTTATCCGCCTGAATGCATTGCGTTTGAAAGTGAATTCCGGTGTGGAACAAAACAAAAACTAATTTCATCATGCATATAAAGCATCACGATAATAACTGACAAGGCGGGCCGTTCTTGCACATCTGGCAGGAGCGGCTTTGTCCATGAGCGAAAGGGGAGTACTCACTGTGAGCAAGCTGTGGGGAGGACGTTTTACCAAACAAACCAATCACCTGGTTGAGGAATATACAGCGTCAATCAACTTTGACAAAGCGTTGGCCGAGGAAGATATTCAAGGGAGTCTGGCTCATGTAACGATGCTGGGCAAATGCGGTATTTTGCCAGCAGAGGATGTAGAAACGATTAAGGAAGGTTTGATTACTGTTCTGCATAAGATCCGTGCAGGCGAAGTGGAATTCTCCGTATCGGATGAAGACATCCACATGAATATTGAGAAAAACCTGATCGATACCATCGGCCCTGTAGGTGGCAAATTACACACAGGACGCAGCCGGAATGACCAGGTGGCAACCGATATGCACCTGTATTTGCGTGAGCGCGTAGTTGGATTTGTTGGCATGCTGCACTCGTTGCAGGAGGCGCTGATCGGACAAGCCAAAGACAATCTTGATACGATTGTACCGGGGTATACACATCTTCAACGTGCACAACCGATTCTGTTCGCCCATCACCTGATGGCGTATGTATCGATGTTCCAGCGGGATGCAGAGCGTCTTATGGACAGCTACAAACGCATTAACGTGCTGCCGCTGGGTGCAGGTGCGCTTGCAGGCACAACGTTCCCGATTGACCGTCATTTTGTGGCGGAACAACTGGGCTTCGATGGTGTATACGAGAACAGTCTGGACGCGGTCAGTGATCGTGACTTTATTGTGGAGTTCCTGGCAGCCGCTTCACTAATCATGACTCACTTGTCCCGTCTGAGCGAAGAGTTGGTTCTGTGGAGCAGCACGGAGTTTGGTTTTGTTGAACTGGATGATGCATTCTGCACGGGCAGCAGCATTATGCCACAGAAGAAAAATCCGGACGTACCGGAACTCGTTCGTGGTAAAACAGGACGTGTGTACGGCAACCTTATCGGTTTGCTGACAGTACTAAAATCTCTGCCGCTCGCTTACAACAAGGACATGCAGGAAGACAAGGAAGGTATGTTTGACACGGTAGCGACGCTGGAAGGCGCACTTCAATTGTTCGCTCCGATGATTGCCACGATGACGGTCAACAAGGGTCGGATGCGTCAAGCGGTCAATCAGGATTTCTCAAATGCTACGGATATTGCGGACTTCCTCGTGGGCGAAGGTTTGCCTTTCCGTCAGGCACATGAGGTTATTGGGAAAACAGTATTATACTGTATCCAGAACGGCAAGTATCTGCTGGATCTGACCATCGATGAATTCCGTCAGTTCTCTCCGTTGTTCGATGAGCGTATTTACGACGTGCTGCAACCAGAAGCGGTTGTAAATGCTCGTAACGTATACGGCGGAACAGCCTCGAACCAGGTGGCTGAAGCGATTGCACGTAGTGAAAAGGTGCTGGAAATTACGGAGCAATGGATCACCAATCGGGGATAATGCCACAGTTACTAGAATGAATACAACGCAAAAAGCAGGCCGAGAATTTCTTCTCAACGGCCTGCTTTTTTGTGTGTTACAACGATCTAAATATGTTCAACTCAACATGTACACGATAACGGAGAGGACAGAAATAACCTGAAGAAGCGGAGCGTTCGCCTAAAAGCTTTCTGAAAAGAAAGCTGCATCGGAAGCATACGCTTATCCCCGGATTTTCCCTTTTAAGAAAGGAATCGAAAAAATTCTGGGGATAACAGCGATCGGAAGGTTGTTCTGTCATTGGAGTGCCAGTGTACATATCCATCTAAATTGCAATGGTTTCATTTAAACTTCTCGGCTATTACGCTCACGCAGAGGCAACCATTTCAATACACTCTGAATTTTCTGATCCCAATAGCCCCACTCATGTTCCCCCGCTTCCTCCTCATAGGTCAATTGGAGATCGGTCTGCGCACAGGCTTCACGGAAGGATTGGTTCTGATCATACAGGAAGTCTTCCATACCACAGCATTGATAGAGCAATGGCCGAGGTCCACTGCTCGCTTGGTTATCCTTCAGTAGTTGGAGCAGATCGTTATCCGAGCCTGCAATCTTAGGGCCAAAGATACGTTCCATTTCGGCCCGCCAGAGTGGGCTGGAATTCATATTATCCATATGTGCTACCATGTCGAGTGCCCCGGATAAACTTGCTGCCGCGGCATATTGATCTGGTTTACGCAGAGCTAGTTTAAATGCACCGTAGCCCCCCATAGACAAGCCGGCAACAAAGTTATCCTCACGTTTGTGTGATAGTGGGAAGAAGGAACGTGCAAGTGCAGGCAGCTCTTCACTGATGAACGTCCAGTAACGTCCGCCTTCCGCCATATCTGTATAGAAGCTGCGATGTACCTGAGGCATGACCACAGCAATCCCCAAGTCAGCGACGTAACGTTCAATGGATGTACGGCGCAGCCAGATAGAGTCATCGTCCGATAGACCATGCAGCAGATACAGTGTGGGATGCAATCCTTGGCCCGATACGTTCTCCATGCCAATCTGATTGTGGGTTTGTTGTGGCAGGATGACATGCATGCTGGTGCTTAATCCAAGCGTGTCCGAGTAAAAATTACATTGAATAAGTGCCATGTGTTAAAGTAACCCCTTTCATAATTCATTATCGTAGAGTTCTGATTTGATACAAGGGATGGGATCTGGAGCCGTCATGGCTCCAAAGTGTTTATAGTGAACAGGTTATACGTAAATCTCTTCCGATGCAACAACAAGGTTCACTGTAGGGATAGGGGGGGGTAAGCGTTTCCAAATAAGAGTGGATTTTAATGTGGGAGCAGGAGATATGGATAGAAAACGGAGGTTCAATTCCCAATGTTCTTCGCTTCCTTTACAACGTAACAATGTTATGTTACACTGTTTTCAATACAAAGGGGGACCATATATGACGGATGATTTGATCTCCAAAAAAGAATTGCTGGACCTGACGGGTATCTCCTACGGCCAGTTGTACCGCTGGAAGCGGAAGAATCTCATTCCGGAGGAATGGTTTATACGGAAGTCGTCCTATACGGGACAAGAAACTTTTTTTCCAAAACAACAGATCTTACTGCGGATTGACAAGATTCTCAATATGAAAGACGGATTGTCACTGGATGAACTGGCAGACGTGTTTTCACCAACTTTGGGTGAAGTGGAAATGTCCGCTCAGGAGCTATTAGAGCGAAACATTGTTTCGAACATTTCGCTTGAGCTCTTGAAAGAAGCAGGTCGGGAGCGGCCGCTGTATGCTTTGGAGCAGATCATGATGCTTTATGTACTCGATAAGCTGCTAATAAGCGGAGATATTACCCGCCAGGAGGGTTCGCTGCTGATCGATGTCATGTCCGAGCATTATTATCGTTTTACAGGCAAACCAAGCGAACTGGTGCTTATTCGCAAGATGGGTGTCCCTTCATTCATGCTGGTAACGGCAGGAACAGAGCTTTATTTTGACAATGGTGTGAAGGTTGTTCTCAGGCAGCCAATGGGGACGTTCATGGAAGAGTTAAAACTCAAATTGGGATAAGGAGAGGATTATATATGGAGGAACGTAATTTGCGCAATGATCTGAACGTATCGGGCATGAGCCAAACGGCAGGCGGTAACTTTCACCGGGTATCCATCGATGGCATGGCTAAGGTAAACGGTAACCTGGACTGTACCTCCCTGAATGTGAATGGAACCTTGAAGATGCACGGTGCTTTGAGCTCTGAGAGTGCAACGATCAACGGTATGTGCACGCTAAACGGCCCCCTGATTAGTTCTCGTGTTCGTGTGGACGGCTTAACAACCATTAACGGAGACCTCCGAAGCCCTGAGCTTGAAGTCAACGGGAAGTGTACTGTTCGCGGACGGGTTGATGGGGAACGAATTGATATTGGTGGCGTGATCGATATTGAAGGCGACGTACAATGTGAGTCTTTGAACGTACAGGGCAATATTAAAATCAGTGGCTTTCTGAATGCGGGAACGGTAGAGATCAGGCTGCATACATCTTCTTCGGCCAAAGAGATTGGGGGGGAACGCATTGATATTCGGCGTAAGGAACAGACTGGTTTTTGGAAAAGTATTGGGCTAGGCGGTACCCCTTCCTTCAAGACTTCCTTGATTGAGGGGGATGAAATCGTGCTGGAAGATACCGAGGCTGATATTGTGCGTGGCAGCAAGGTTCATATCGGTCGTGGCTGTAACATCAGGTTGGTCGAATATTCGGGTGAACTAGAGGTTGATCCAGATGCCAAAGTAGGCAGCAGTCAACGGATTTAAGTTATAATTTAAGTTTTGACCTGGAGAGAAAGGGATGTGATCGATTTGAATAACCATTTTGCTAGTTCATTGGATAAAAAACACGATATTAGCATCATCGGCGACGGCAGTTCTTCTGGAGGTGTGTACGGCAAGGTCAAGGTAGTGGGGGATTCCTCATTTAACGATAATCTGATCTGTGATCAATTCAAATGTACCGGCACATCGGTCATATACGGATCTTTGGAATCAACCGATATCAAAATTACGGGAACCCTTACCCTGAAAGAGCAGGCTGCTGCCGGCGACGAAGATCAGGAGAATAATTTTTCGTCTAACCTGTATGCAAAAGCCGAACATATGAAAGTGGTAGGCGAGCTTCATGTGTCAGGCGATTGTCAGGTGGAGAATATGAAGCTGAATGGCCGTTTTACGATAGCGGGTATGCTCAGTGCCGAAAGTATGACACTCAAAATCATGGGTCAATCCGAGGTCAAGGAAATGGGGGGTTCCATCATTTCAGTGAAGAGCTCGCGGGGAAAACTGCTGGAGGGTCTGTTCACTGGTAACAAGTCTGTTCTCAAGGCCAACCTAATCGAAGGTGATGAGATTGAACTTGAGAACACGGAGGCCGAGGTTGTACGAGGAGATAAAATAAAAATTGGCCCAGGCTGCCGAATTGGTACAGTGGAATACCGCTCTTCTCTGCAAATCCATCCACAATCGGAAGTTTTGGTGCAAAGCAATCGGTCCTTGGACTGATTATCCGCCTTAACTTTTCGGATATACTAATTCAGTCATATGAATCGGATGTGAATGGGAGAGATTGAGTAGAATGGCTACACGTAAAAATAATATTGGATTGGTGCTGGCAGGGCTGCTGCTGAGCATACTGATGGCTTCGATGGACAATACCATCGTGGCAACAGCTATGGGCGACATTGTCGGGAAGCTGGGTGGGCTCGACAAGTTCGTATGGGTGACCTCCGCTTACATGGTGGCCGAGATGGCGGGTATGCCAATCTTCGGTAAGTTATCCGACATGTACGGACGGAAGAAGTTTTTTGTTTTTGGAATACTTGTATTTATGCTCGGATCTGCATTATGTGGAACGGCAACATCGATCGTTGAGCTGACGATGTACAGAGCTATCCAGGGTATTGGTGCAGGTGCATTGGTGCCGATTGCCTTTACGATCATGTTTGATGTGGTCGCACCGGAATCACGGGGTAAATTGGGCGGTTTGTTCGGAGCCGTGTTTGGTTTATCCAGCGTATTTGGTCCACTGCTGGGTGCTTACATTACCCAGTACGCGACATGGGAATGGGTATTTTATATCAACCTGCCGCTTGGTCTGATTGCGTTTGTGTTTATTGCATTTTTCTACAAAGAATCCCATCAGCATCAATCCCAACAGATTGACTGGCTGGGTGCTGTCACATTGATTGGTGCGGTAGTCTGTCTCATCTTCGGGCTTGAACTGGGTGGCAAAACGTATGCCTGGGGCTCGTGGCAGATCCTAGGTTTGTTTGCCGGATTCGTGGTGCTAGCGCTGCTCTTTCTGTTTGCAGAAACGAGAGCCAAGGAGCCCATTATCTCCTTCGGCATGTTCCGCAACCGGGTGTACTGGTCCAGTAACGTTATTGGCATGTTCAGTGGTGCGGCGTTTATTACCGCATCCGTGTACATTCCAATCTTCATCCAGGGGGTACTCGGTGGCAAAGCGACCAACTCTGGTCTCGTGTTATTGCCCATGATGCTAGGGTCCGTTGTGACGGCTTCCATGGGTGGGGTACTGATGACCAAAATCAAGTATCGCAACATTATGATTCCTACGCTGGCCTTGCTGGTGGTAGGTCTTGGATTGCTGACAACGCTGGATGAAACTTCGTCTCTATGGACGATACGTATATTCATGGTGATGATTGGTCTCGGTGTCGGGGCGTCATTCTCAGTACTCAGCAATGCAGCCATGAACGCATTTGAACCGCAAAGACGGGGAGCAGCAAGCTCCACACTTAACTTCCTGCGTTCACTTGGGATGACGATGGGCATTACGATCTTTGGTATCGTGCAGAGCCAGGTATTTACGCGCAAAATGAATGATGCCCTCGGCGGATCAGCGGCGGAAGCAGGGGGCGCTGGTGCTCCTGCAGGCGGAGTACCTCAGGGAGTGGATCTGAGTGATCCACATGCGCTGCTGTCGCCAGAGCTGAGAAAGGCGATTCCGCCTCAGGTGCTGGACGCCATTACGCACGCGTTGTCTTCATCTATCGTGCAGCTCTTTGCCTGGGCTGCGATCCCGGCTGCACTCGCGTTGATTGCTGCTTTCTTCATGGGTAATGAGAAGATGGTTATCGGCGAGGAGCAGAAAGAGTACACAGGCGGACATTAATAAGGTTCTAGTCTGATCAAACATAATATGTATCTGTAAAACAAACCAAAGACACATCTCTCGAGGGACCCAGAATGGGAAACAGGAGATGTGTCTTTTTCTATTTGTTATTACGTTTGCTGGGCTGAGCCTATCTATGTGTACGTATGTGGAAAAAAATTAAGGTTGCTTCGTGTCACTGATGCCGTCCTCTACAACAGAAGGTTCCTGAGGGTCGGGCAGGTTAATATGGCCGGAAGAACGGGCGATCAGGCGATTCTGGGCTTTGTACGTGTCACGTGTAATGGTTTTGGATTCGACGATCTGGCCATCGACCTTCTTGGTGCGTACCGTCTCCACAATATATCCCGGTTGACCGTTCTGGAGCACCTGTTGGGCACCATCAGGCAGCACATTGCTCGATACATATTTGACGGGAACACTTAATGTCTCAATTGTACGGGATTCCAGTGCATAACTGACGTTCTCCGGGAAGGTGCCGAAAAATTTGACCGTTAAGCTTCCCCCTTCCACTTTGGCATGAATGAGCAGAGACTTGCCGGTATTGTTTTTGAACCGAAAATTGATGGAGCCTGAGGCAAACGTGGCATCCAGCCCCTTCGGCAAATATTTGACGGGCAGGGAGTGGTTGCGGCGTTCTACAATGTCCAGTCCGGTCAACAGGGCTGCATTGTAAACCGTGCTCGATACCTGGCAGATACCACCCCCAATGCCGGGGGTCAGCTGCCCATTCACGATAACCGGGGCTTCCCTGAAACCATAGTCCTCCTCGGCTTTCCTAATGACCTTCTCATAATCAAACGTACCATTTGGCGGCAAAATCATACCGTTAACGGCTTGCGCTGCTGCGCTGACGTTATGTATCCGGCCTGCGCTGCTGTTTCCGAGGCTAGTGGAGAACTGAATGATCTTCCGGTCAATTCCCTCTTGGCGCAACGAATCGAGAGTCACTTCGGGCTGCAGCGTATACAACGGCAGTTGAATCAACAGCGGGCTTGGCTTTGCTTCAAGGTCCAGTGGAGCGAAATCCCGATGCAGTTTAGCCTGCATCAGGCTCGCGAGTTCATCCCAGGCGATCCGGCGGACGCCTTTTTCCGGGATGTACTGGACCTTGTCACTTGCGGTAATGCGGCGAACGGCGTTCGCGGGTGTACCGAAGGTTTCCTTTTCCCAGGCAGGGGTAAGCTGCTCTTTCAGTGTTTTTGAATTATACGTCAGCTTCAGGGGCCACTCCTTGATGAAATGATATCGGGCATAAGCGCGCTCCCACAGATTGCCTTCATCCAGCTGCTGCACAGCTGTCCGGAAGTCGTCAGCACTGTAGCTTGCGCCTGTCTGGGCGGTGGTGAACGTCATTGTTTTTGGTGCAGGATCGTCAACCTTCAGGGTGATCGGCCAAGCTTCCATTTGTTTCAATCGTTCATCCAGTGCTGGTAGAACTTCCTTGCGATTTACGCCCTCAACCGACCACTCCCCAACACGTACACCTTCTGGTAAAGCGGGTTGGTTCACGTACATATACAGCAATCCATAGGACGCGGAACCGATTAGTAGGATGGAGAACAGTGCAATGACCATCAAATGTATTTTTTTCATATCCGTACGCTCCTTTTTACTTCTGTTGTTCCGCATTTCGTAACACTTTCCATATATATGATCCAATGATGGAAAACTTTCGGGTACTCAATAGGTAACAAATTTGTTACAATAAAATTCATATGAATCCATGCTTCACCATCGAAAAAGGGGCGAAATGGATTTTCCCTGATGAAATTCAGGTCTTTTTAAAGGAAATGCCGGGATTATGTCGAAATGATAATGGCTAACTATGCAACGGGAAGTGATGATGTGATAGAAATGCAGGACGTGTGGAAGACCTACGCCAATGGTACCCACGCATTACAAGGGGTGTCGGTGAAGATCGACCGCAATGAATTTGTCTATATCGTCGGTCCGTCCGGCGCAGGTAAATCGACATTTATGAAATTGATGTACAGGGAAGAAGTTCCGACCAAAGGACAAATATCCATTAACGGATTTAATATCGGAAAGTTAAAGCCACGCAAAATTCCTTATGTACGCCGGAATATCGGCGTTGTGTTTCAGGATTTTCGACTTCTGCCACGCATGACGGCATTTGAGAATGTGGCATTTGCCATGGAAGTTATTGAAGCACCGAAGCGTCACATCAAGAAACGAGTGATGGAAGTGCTTGATCTGGTGGGATTGCGCAGCAAGGCGAACCGTGAACCTTCACAGTTGTCGGGTGGGGAACAGCAGCGTATTGCCATCGCACGTGCCATCGTGAACAATCCGTCTGTTATTATTGCGGACGAGCCTACGGGGAACCTTGATCCGGAGACGTCATGGGGCATTATGCAGCTGCTGGATGAGATTAATTTTCGCGGGACAACCATTGTCATGGCAACCCACAACAAGGATATCGTTAATACGATGCGTAAACGGGTTATCGCCATTGAACGGGGACAGATTGTTCGGGATCAGATGAGAGGGGAATACGGTTATGAATTTTAGTACTCTCTTGCGCCATTTACGGGAGGGATTCAAAAACGTATTCCGCAACGGATGGATGTCCGTGGCCTCCATCATGTCCATTATCGTGTCTCTGCTCATTCTGGGCGTGTTCATGCTGCTGGTGCTTAATGTGAATTCCATGGCCAACCAGGTGGACAGTCAGGTCGAGATCAGTACGTTTCTTGAGCTGAACGTGGATGAGAACCTGCGTAACACGCTGGAGCAGGAAATCAGTGCCATGCCTGAAGTCAGTGAAATTCGATTTGTTTCCAAAGAAGAAGGACTCAAGGAGTTCCGTGAACGTCTCGGAGAAAGTGCAGACAACGTGCTGAGCGGTTTCGATGTGGATAACAATCCACTGCCGGAGACCATTGAGGTAGAGGTCATTGAACCGGAAACCGTCACTTTTGTGGCGCAAAAAATCGAAGCATTGAACGATAAACACCCGGAGAAGCCGATCATGAAAGTGAACTACGGCAAGGAAACGGTGGAAGTGTTGTTCAAATTTACGAAGCTTGTCCGGAATATCGGATTTATTTTTGTTGGGGGACTGGGGTTAATGTCCATGTTCCTGATCTCGAATACGATTCGCGTAACGATTCTGGCCCGGCGCCGGGAGATCGGTATTATGAAGCTGGTTGGAGCAACCAACACGTTCATTCGCTGGCCTTTCTTTGTCGAAGGGGCATTGATTGGACTGATCGGTTCGGCGATTACGGTAGCGGTACTGTTCTTCGGCTACAGCCGCCTGATGGCTACGATTGGTCAGGATGTATTCATGCAGATGCTTAACCTGATTCCACTCGGTGATATTTGGCTGCTGTTTGGAACACTGTTGATCGGACTGGGTGTGCTGGTTGGTATTTTGGGAAGCACATTGTCTATCCGCAAGTCTCTTAACGTTTAATCGAAAAAGAATGGCAAATCAGGTTCACAACTGAACGCTGTTTGACGATATGTAGTAAAGACGGAGTCTTTAGTGTAAGAAAGCAAAAGAACATGCTGTTCACCACCTGTGCAGGTTGCTTTCTTGTGAATTCATAGGATGGGGGATCACATTTTGAAAAAAACAGCTTCGCTGCTGGCCTTAACGTTATTGGCCAGTTTGACGCTTCAACCTTCTGACGGATATGCCAAGAGTAGCATTAGCGACATTGATCAGCAGATTCAGCAACTGGAGAGCAAGGCGGCTTCGGCCAAAAAGGAGCAGCAAAAGGCTGCCAGCAACAAAAAGGAAGCACAGCATTACAAGAACAAGACCAATGCTTACTTGAAAGTCGTCATGGAGCAGATCAATGTGGTTAGTGATGAGCTGGCAAACGTATCGTTGCAGATTGAAAATACGGAAGAGGATCTCCGTACAACGAAAAAAGATCTGCAAGCCGCAGAAGAACGTATCGTTGCAAGAGAGAAATTACTTGAATCACGTGTACGGTTGATGTATACAGACGGTGCCGTTTCTTATCTCGATGTGTTGTTGACCTCAACAAGCTTCTCTGATTTCCTGACTCGTGCCGATTCACTGAAAACGATTGTGGATCAGGATCAGCACTTGCTGGATGAACACAAAAAGGACAAGCAGCTCGTCGTGGACAAAAAAGCAGAACTGGATGTGCAATATGCAGAAGCCAAGAGTCTGTATGCGCAGAAGAAACAGCGCAAGTCCCAATTGAACGAGAAGGAACAGGAGAAGCAAGTGCTTCTCGCTTCCTATGATGCTAAAATTGAAGAGTCGGAAGAGCTGACGCAAGAACAGGAAGACGTATTGATGCAGATTGCCAGCAAGCGCTCGGCCCTTCTGCAAGAGAAAAATAAATTGCGTGAGCAGCAAGCTGCGGCGGCTGCCAAAGCAAAAGCAGCAGCTGCTGCCCGTGCCGCGGCTGCTGCGAAAGCACCGACCAAAGTCAGCTCCAACAGCAGCAGCACTTACTCCAGTGGTAACGGCATCTTTGGCATGCCAGTATCAGGTGCGCGTGTATCTTCCGGTTTTGGACCTCGTATTCACCCGATCACGGGCGAGGTAGGTAAAATGCATGCAGGTGTAGACTTTGCTGTTGCTCAAGGAACGTCCGTTCATGCCGCTTCAGGCGGGATCGTTATCATGGCTGAATGGTACAGCGGATATGGTTACACCGTCATTGTTGACCATGGAGGCGGATTATGGACGCTATACGGTCATTTACGTGAAGGCGGATTTAAGGTTAGCAAGGGTGACACGGTAAGCCGTGGCGACATTATTGCTGAATCAGGCAGTACAGGCAACTCCACTGGACCGCATTTGCATTTTGAAGTACGTGATAATGGAACTGCAGTGAATCCATTCAACTATTTGTAGTTTTTAGCCAACAGTTGGAATGGAACAAACATATTCCGTACAAGCTAGGCATATACTAAGCTGGCATGTTCAGGGAATGATTCACGGAACAATTGAATTTGACACGCTTCAATACTAAAGGCGGTGACAAACGGATGATGAAGAAAAGATCGGCCCTGCTGCTTGTCATTGTAGCCCTTCTCGGAGGCAGCCTGCTTACGCTGGTGCTGATGAGCTCCCCAGGTCTGGCACAGACGACACCTGGTGAAGGATTGCTTGCCAGCGTTACTGGCAGTTCGCAGCAGAAGAACGATTTGAAGAAGATTGAAACCGCGATGGATTTGATCTCAAGCAACTATTATAAAGACGTGGATCGAACCAAACTGATTGATGGTGCGATCAACGGCATGATGGAATCCCTTGGTGATCCGTACTCCAACTATATGGGGCAGGAAACAGCAGCCCAGTTCGAGGAGTCGATTGAAGGTTCATTTACCGGAATCGGCGCAGAGGTATCCTCGCAGGACGGAAATGTGGTAGTGGTATCACCGATCAAAGGATCGCCTGCCGAGAAAGCGGGTATTCGCGCGAAAGACATGATCATGTCCGTGAATGGTGAATCCCTGCAAGGTTTGGAACTGAACAAAGCCGTTAACAAAATCAGAGGTCCAAAAGGCAGTGAAGCGAAGGTACAGGTTAAACGTGCCGGATCTTCCGAGTTGATTGAATTTGTTATTGTACGTGATGACATTGATCTGGAGACGGTGTACGCCCACATGGAGGATAACGGTGTTGGTGTGATTACAATCACCCAGTTCTCGCTGAACACAGGAGATCGCTTTAAGGAAGAACTGGCGAAGCTTGAGAAGCAGAACATGAAGGGCCTGATCATTGATGTTCGTAATGACCCGGGTGGTGTTTTGCAGGTCGTTATTGATATTGCAGAGCAATTTGTTCCGAAAGGCAAGGTTATTGTTCAAGTCGAAGACAAGAACGGTAAAAAGGAACAAAGCAAATCGAACGGATCAGGTAAATCGTACCCAATTACGGTGTTGATGAACAAAGGAAGCGCAAGTGCGTCGGAAATCTTGGCTGGTGCTTTGCAACAGTCTGCAGGTGCAACGCTTGTTGGAGAAAACTCCTTTGGTAAAGGAACCGTACAGACGAGTTATGACAAACAGATGGGTGATGGCAGCTTGCTGAAAATCACCATCGCGAAATGGCTGACTCCGAACGGAGACTGGATTCATGAAAAAGGTATCAAACCGGATATCGCGGTGAACCAGCCGGATTACTTCTCGGTGGCACCAATCAACAAAGAAAAATTACCTTTGAAATACGATAGCAATAGCACGGATGTGAAAAGTGCGCAGACGATGCTGAGAGGACTTGACTTTAAGCCGGATCGTGTAGACGGATACTATGACCAGAAGACAGAAGAAGCGGTCAAAGCATTCCAGAAACAAAAAGGCATTCAGGCAACTGGCCAGATTGATGAGAAAACCGCGGAATCACTGGAAGCGGCTCTGATTGAACGCATTGCCAATCCTCAATATGATGCACAGCTGAAGCGCGCGATCGAAAATGTCTCAAAGGATATTTCGTCCGCAGTGTCGAAGCCATAAAGAAGGCTGATTTTCAGCCTTCTTTTTTTCTGAACCGGCTGAAGGAGAGGGGTGACCGTCCACAATGGAATGGGCTTGGCCATGGTTGACCACATTAGGAGAAGCATTGTTGCAGTTGTTTATTCAGCCGTTTTATTATATTGCGGTAATCTTGATTGCTCTCGTCTATCATCGTCAGCTCTTACAGGAACGTAAATTGTTCCACGTTCGTCTGCAAAGCTCGATAACACAGACCATTCGTGCAGTACTTGGAGGTATTGTGATTGGTGCAATGGTCTCCATCGTGTCGCTGTTTCTTGGGGCACATCTTACACTGGGCAGCCTGATCTGTATATGGGCAGCTACGTTATTCCTGGCATTATTCCGTATCCGATACTTATGTTTTGCTTATGCTGCAGGTTTGCTTGGCGTGTTGCAGTTTGGCTTAAAAATGGCTTCGGGCTGGCAGCCGGCAGGATGGATGGGAAGTGTCACTGAAGCATTACGTGCGCTGGATATGCCTGCACTGCTTGTGCTCGCAGCTGTATTACATATCGGTGAAGCACTGATGGTACGCATGCAAGGGGTATCCATGGCATCGCCTTTGCTCTTCGAAGGTAAACGTGGCAAGCTCGTTGGAGGCTATCAGTTGCAGCATTTCTGGCCGATTCCGTTACTGATTCTTGTTCCAGTTACAGGCGGGGCCGAATTGCCATGGACCGCTTTGATCAGCGGAGGAAATAGCTACATGCTTGTTGCGCTGCCGATTATGCTGGGATTTGGAGAAGTGACGCAAAGTATGCTCCCCGGGAAAAAAGTTCAGATTTCCGCAAAGCGATTGCTGTTATATGGGACAGGGCTCCTTGTGCTCAGCCTCCTGGCTGCGTGGTGGTCTCCACTCATGGTTGTCGCAGCATTGGCTGCTTTCATTGGGCATGAGTTCCTGGTGTGGTACAGCGGCTTTGAGGAGCAAAACCGCAGCCCGCTGTTTGTACACCCTGAGCACGGCTTGAAGGTGCTGGGCGTCATTCCTGATAGTCCTGCGGAAGAACTGGGAATTGAAGCAGGCGAGACCTTGTACAAGGTGAATGGCGTATTGGTTCATTCGCCTGAGCAATTACATCGCGCTTTGCGTATGAATCCGGCCTTTTGTAAGCTGGAGGTACGTAATCATCAGGGGGAGAGCAAGTTCATGCAACGAGCGATCTATGAAGGTGAGCATCACCAGCTCGGGGTGCTTATGGCTCCGGACAATCATGAAGCCTGGGCGCTCCGCTTGCGTCCGCTAACTCTGTTTCATATCGTAAGTCTCAAGTTGTTCGCACGACGTCGGAAAGATCAGCTTGATGTTGAGACTCCACTGGCATTGCCGCCCGCCCCGGCGGGGGAGCAAAGATCTGTAGAGATGTAACGAAGAAAGGGTATTTCCTCCGCCTAATTAGGCGAGGGAAATACCCTTTTTGCTACTTTTTCAACATGAAAATGGCGATTTGAGTCCGGTCGCGCAAACTTAGCTTGCCGAGAATATCCGTAACATAGTTTTTGACTGTTCCTTCACTTAAGAATAGCTTCGCGGCAATTTCTTTATTGGATAGCCCTTCCGATATAGCCTCCGCAACAGCTAGTTCCATACGGGTTAATCCGTAAGAGTCAATGGATTCATGTGTCTGAGGTGCTGCAGCAGGACGGAGTAGAGTCGCCAGCTTACGAGCAATATCAGGATGAATCAACATATCCCCGTTATGTACAGTCTTGATGCCCTGAATGATCCGGTCAGGGGGCACATTTTTGAGCAAATAACCGCTGGCTCCGTTTTGCAAAGCCTGGATAATATACTCATCATCGTCAAACGTGGTAAGCATCAGTACACGCACGTCAGGGAAACGTGTTTTAATGATTCGGGTACCTTCAACTCCATCACAATCTGGCATGCGAATATCCATAAGTACAACGTCAGCAGGTGTTCCTGACTCCAACAGTTCCAAAGCTTCTCGTCCGTTTGAAGCTGTACCTGTAACGTTAATGCCGGGATCGAGTCCGAGCAGGACTTTGAGACTTTCACGGATAAAGGAATCATCATCCGCAAGCATCAGCCGAATGGACTGAGGGTGAACAGAATGGCTCGAGTTATTTATTTCATTCAGGTCTGACATGAGCAAATCACTTCCTTTTTCAGATCAGTTCAGCTTTGTTCGCCATGGGCAGGCGTGTAATCACCGTATAGGGATAGTCCGACTTGATCTCCAGTTTCCCACCAACAGACTGTGTACGTAGGCGCATTCCTTCAAGTCCCATGCCGAGTCCTGCAGACTCTGCCTTTAAGCCCGGGTTAGCACGAGTTCCTTCATGTCTTCCTTTCGGTTGTTCCTTGGTGGTAAGGGTATGGATCTTCCCATCGTTGCTAATGGACATACAGATTTCTCTTTCTCCAAATTCCAGTTCCACCGTAATTGTAGTAGCATTTCCATGTCGGAGTGCATTGGTCACGGCTTCTTTGGCATTTTTGTACAAGACAATCTGCATACTGGGATAAAGTACATGTGAATGCCCGCGCACTTCATAACGTGTCTTCACACCCGTTTCCCGGCCAACGTCTTCAAGCAGACGATCTAATGCGTAGGATTCGGATATATAAGAGTCAGGCCGCAATTTGTGAAGCGTGGTTCGCATGTCATCCATACTTGAGGCCAATTGATCCCGAATCTGTCTCACCATCTCCGTACCCTGTTCAGGATGTACAGGGAGGGTCAGGAGGGCTGCCTCAGACATCATTTTGGTGCGAATCAGTCGATGACCAATATCATCATGAAGCTGTCGGGATATCCGGGTACGTTCCTCAACCTGTGCCGCTCCTTCAAGCTGCTTCGTGAATTGCAGCAATTGTTCGCGTGCCTCCTGAAGCTCGTAATGTTTACTTCGCAGCTCATCGTACACCTGTTCAAGCTGCCCACGGCTGCTCGCGCTTCTAGACCCTTGCCAAGAAAGTGTTGCGGTGATGAGCAGGAGCAAGTTACCTGCAACCCGAGCCATGGTCTCTTGAGTGAAGCTAAAAGGAATGGCCGTGTTGGTGTGAAGTGTAAGCCACGCATGAAGCTCCTGTGGTGGGGTGTAATACCAATGTAACGCGATATTGCTGGCGAGAAGCTGAATGGCGAGCATTAACCAACGCTGGGTCTTATCCAGTCTGTACATGTATACATAAAGCGCAGATAAGGAGAGGAAAAACATAAATGGGCCGTATAGAGCGATCAGCCAGCAGCTGAAGAGGATTTCGGCCGCGAGCAGCAAACGCTGCATACCTGAACGGGAGAAGTCTTTCCACACCGCGAGTCCTAGCGCAATGATAATATACAGAGTATAGCTATCATCTTGTTCCAGGGGTAGCACCAGAATGTACAGGACCGCAGGAACTATGAGTAAACCGTATTGCAGCAACCGCATCGGCATATGTCAGAGACATCCTTTATTTTAGAAGTGAAGGTATACCTTCCGGTAATGTATGTCGATTATATCATAGGCAGTTTTCCCAACCGAAGATGACTTAAGTCACCTTTGTTTCATGACCTTTCGTACCTTCGCAGAAGATCACAATTCGTTACAATACAGATATGAAAATCCAGTCGCAGGAAGCTGGACGGAAGAGGAGTGTAAAATCTATGGCTATGCTTGAAGTGGATCATGTCGTGAAACGATACGGTAGCAAGCTGTCAGTGGATCATTTAAATCTGAGTGTCGGTAAAGGTGAAATTTTTGGATTGCTTGGACCCAATGGAGCAGGGAAAAGTAGCACCATTAACATGATTGCCGGTCTTTTAAATATGGATCAGGGTGAAATTTGGTTGGATGGCATATCGGTCAAGGAACGGCCGCTTGAAGTGAAACGCAAAATCGGACTGGTACCGCAGGATCTGGCTCTATACGAAACGATGACCGCTGCGGAGAATGTAACTTTTTTTGCCCGATTATATGGACTCCGTGGAAAAATGCTCAAAGAACGAGTGCAGGAATCTCTCGAATTTGTAGGTTTGCAGGACAAAGCGAAGGATACCCCGTCGACTTTCTCTGGCGGTATGAAACGCAGGCTGAACATTGCGTGTGCCATTATGCATCGGCCGGATTTAATCATTATGGATGAACCGACAGTGGGCATTGACCCGCAATCGCGGAATCATATTTTGGAGTCGGTCCGTACGCTTAATCAGATGGGGTCAACCATCATTTATACAAGTCATTACATGGAGGAAGTTGCTGCAATCAGTCACCGGGTAGCGATTATGGATCAGGGGCATATCATTGCCTGTGGGACCGAATCAGAGCTGAGAGAACGAGTTGCATCTGAGGAAAAAATAGTGCTAACCACTTCGGGCATAGGTCCCAATGTTGTGGAGGAGTTAAAGCTTCACCCCCGTGTGCGTGCAGTAGAAGTATCAGACGATACATTGACCGTTACGCTGCCTTCTGCGCAGCAGGATCTACAGGATATGCTCTTTATTTGCAGCAAACATGAAATCTCCATTCAATCGCTCAAGGTCGAAGAGCCTGATCTGGAAACACTCTTCCTCAATCTGACCGGACGTTCGCTTCGGGACTAGGAGGAGCTCAGATGAACATATGGCATATATGCATCTTTGAGTTGAGACGGATTCTGAGAATACGCTCGGTTCTGCTGAATCTGTTTATTCTGCCGCTGCTGCTCATCTTTATATTGGGTACTGCACTTTCCAGTACAATGGGTACGGCAAAAGAAGCCATTCCTGACCCAGTGAGAGTAGGGATCATTCAAACAGAGGAGAATTCAGGGGGAGCGATCAGTAAAGCCTTAAATACATTTGTGACATCCCCGGCGGTAGCCGACATGATGAAGGTGCAGAACATGTCTACAGAAGAAGAGGCTGTAAGTGCACTGCGACATGGTGATCTGGATTTTGCCGTAATCGTCCCATCAGATCTGGAAGAGCAGATCATAAAAGGGGAAGAGGCAAGGTTGCAATGGATACTGGGGAAAGATGGAACACTCAATGTTGTAGGTGAGACTTTGTTTACGCGGTTCACGGATGAACTGAACAGACAAGTAGCTGCGGCGAAAGTGTTAGGTCTTGATGCAGTAGCTGCAATGCCTGAGCATTCACAGACCAATAGCGCGAACTCTTCATATATAGCCGTAAGCAGTCCCGGAGAAGTGGGCACCTCTTATAGCGCTTCACAATATTATGCGGCTTCCATGCTCGCCATGTTCATGCTTTACTCGGGTTTGACAACCAGCAACAGCCTGTTTGGTGAAAGGGACAAAAAAACGCTAACTCGCTTACAGGCAGCTCCAATCGGCAATGGGGTGATTTTTGCAGGGAAAATTGCAGGCAACAGCCTGATTGCTTTCTTGCAGGCCATCATCATCGTACTGGTGACGCATTGGTTATATGGTGTGAACTGGGGCACACATCCCGGGTTAATTGTTCTGATCTGTGTGCTGATTACGCTGGCTTCCATGACTCTCGGCGTGACCGGTGCTCTGGTTTGCAAAAATGCCGCATCGGCAAGTGCCGCTCTTCAAGGCATCATTATTGCCATGACGTTTATTAGCGGTGGATTTACACCCATTGCCGTTGGTTTTGTACAGCGAATAAGCGAATTTACGGTTAATCACTGGGCTCTGCAAAGTTTTCTGCGGATGATGCTGAACGCTCCTGTAAGTGAGATTATGTACAGCATCATGATGCTTGGTTTGGTATGTGCGCTAATGGTAGCGGCAGCGGGACTGATCTATAGAAAGGCGGGATATCGCTATGAATAGCCTGAATATTGCCTGGTTGATGATCCGGCGCACGATATTGCGCAAACGCGGTTTCATCACGTTCTTTCTTCTGCCTTGCCTTGTCGTCACAGGAACAATTGCGCTGTTTGGGAGCGAGGAGGGAACACGGGCGGTCATTCCTTATGTAAATGAGGATCAGGGTGAAGCAGGTAGATGGATCTTGGATGAGCTTGGTCGCAAAGAGGAATATTTGCTCAAACCCATGAAAACCGTTGCGGAAGTTAATGAAGCCATCGCGCAGCAAAGGGGGAGTTCAGGACTCGTCATCCCGGCGCATTACACTGACAATTTACTGCAAGACAAACAGCCTGAAATCCAGCTGGTAGAACTTCGTGTTAGTGAAAGCTCTTATACGCTTAGAGCTGCTGTTGAAGGTTTGGCGGCGGGATTGAATCAATCTGCATCGGCAGTATTGGCAGCAACAGATGCGGCATCGGGTGAGACTCCTGATCCGGCTCTGGCAGAAGCAAAATTTAAAGAGCTGTTAATTGAACTTGGTAAACATCAAATTTCGGGTGAAGCAACTGAACTGAAGATGTATCCAAAACCAGGTCTGAACAACGTGACTGGATTTACGATCATGTTCATGATGGGTCTGCTGACCAGTACAGTTGCTGTTATTATGGAAGACCGCAGGCAGCGGACGATGGCAAGAGTCTACACGGCGCCGGTCCGCGCTTATGAAATCGCACTGGGCAATTTTCTGGGGAGTTTTGTGATCGGCTTGATCCAAATTGTTTTGGTGCTGGGGATTAGCAGATGGATGCTTCATTATGATGCAGGGATTCCATTTGGCATCCACCTTCTCATTCTGGCCGCATTTATGCTGGTTTCCATGGGGATGGCGAGTACGGTTGCCGGCTTGATTCGTGAATCGAAAAATGCAACCATGCTGAATTCACTGATTATTACACCGACGTGTATGATTGGCGGCTGTTTTTGGCCGCTGTCGATCATGCCGGATTACATGCAAAAACTCGCTAATTTTGTTCCGCAGAAATGGGCGATTCAAGCGGTGGAAACGATCTCTGCTGGTGGTACGCTGTCGGATATTATACTGCCGTTGCTGATTCTGTTTGGCATGGCAGCCATTTTGCTGACGGTGGGTTCTGCGATTCTTCGTCCCAGCCAGCCAGGCGTAGATGCATAATGTGTGAATCGTTTGTAGGATGAAGGTAATCACATCGTGTGCCTTGCTGTAAAACGAAGAAAACAAGTGATCCGCTTTTTTAGCAATAAAAATATGAAGTAAAAACAAAAAGCGCGTTCTGCTGAATCGAATTCAGTAAGAACGTGCTTTTTATAATAGAGCAAGGATGCTTCATACGAAATGTTGAAGATTAGGGCTGGAGTTGACGCAAGACGGTGATTTCCACACGTCTATTTTTTTGTCGCCCTGCGGCGGTAGTATTATCCGCAGTTGGCCGGGTATCCGCGTATCCGGCATATTGAAAACCGTCAGGATCAAGCTTTTCTTTGTCGAGAAAAAATCGCAATACAGACAGTGCGCGTTCCCCGGAAAGCTCCCAATTGTCTTTATAGGTAGCGTTTGCCCCGACAGGAACGTTGTCCGTATGTCCTTCAATGCTGACAACCGTGTTAAGATCCCGGAACAAGCTTGCCAGTTTAGTCAGTGTGGGTGAAGCATCACTTTTGAGTGCGGCCTTCCCCTGATCAAACAGGAAGCGGTCACTGAGTGTGATAGAGATGCCTTGCGGCTTGTCTGCAACAAAAATCTGATTCTCCAGTTTATTGTCCTCGATATACTGGGTAATCACATTGAACAGATTTTGCAGCTCCTGCTCCTGTGACCTGAATTGCTCTTCCCGCTCTGTAAGTGGCTGATCGTTATCATCTGGTGAGCCTGTCTCGGAGCCGGAAGAGGGTCCTTCACCTTTTCCGGGATCTTCCCCCTGAATCTGGGAAGGTGGATTTTTGGTAATGGCTTGTCCCGCTGTACCAGCAATCCCTTCACCTTGGTCAAGCAGGGAGTTGGATTGGTTAAATGTATTTTGCAACGATTGAGTAACCACATCATACTTACCAGAATCCAGATGGCTCATGGCATACATGATCACAAAAAAGATCAGCAGCAGGGTAATGAGATCGGCATAGGTAATCATCCAGCGATCTCGATGATCTCCAGGTTCACGTTTTCCGCGCCGTTTACTGCGCCGACTCATCCAATCCCTCCTTCACTACAGGACGTGTAATCTGGCGGTGAGTAAGTGTAAAGGACTCCAGCCGTTTACGCACAAGCTGAGGGTTTTCCCCGTTCTGGATGGATAGTACGCCTTCGAGCAGCATTTCCATCGTTTGAATTTCGTCTGCTCCACGGGATTTAATTTTGGAAGCAATGGGTAAAAAGATAAGATTGGCACTGGCGACCCCGTAAAGGGTTGCTGTAAAGGCAACAGCAATGGCTGGTCCGAGTCCGGTAGGATCGGTCAGACTGCCAAGTACCTGAATAAGTCCCATCACGGTACCAATGATACCCATCGTTGGTGCATAACCGCCTGCTGATTCAAAAATTTTGGCATAACCTTCATATTTTTGTTCGACGGAATCAATCTCCATCTCCATGATCTGGCGAACAACATCCTGATCTGTGCCATCGACAACCATCTGAATACCATCTTGCAAAAATGGATGCGGATGGTCCATCACTTTTCGTTCCAGTGCAAGCACGCCTGAGCGGCGAGCGATCGAAGACATATCTACAAGTTCTTCAACCCACTGGCTTGAGTCATTGTTGTTACGCCCAAAGGCCATGCGGAGGGCAGCAGGAATCGTACGCAGCCGATGCGCAGGGAAACTGGCAACAACTGCGGCAATCGTTCCACCAAATACAATTAGAGCAGCCGTCTTTTGCATCAGACCGGATAATTGACCACCTTCCCATAAAAAACCACTAATGACTGCGGCAATCCCGGCAACAATGCCGATAAGTGTCGCAATATCCATAAATTAACCCACTCCTATCTTTACTTCGCGATTGCATCACTTGCACAGACGAGGTATAATTAAACGGGAACAAATATTCCTATTACTATAAGTTTTCCCATATGTAAATTCGGGGAACTTCGACAATATATAGTGACTATTATTTTAGACGATAGGGTGAGATACGGCAATGAGCGATATTATAATGAGCGACAAAACGTTCGAAATCGAGTCAGAGTTTTCTCCCCAAGGTGATCAGCCTGTAGCCATTGAAGAATTGGTGAAGGGTGTTCAGGAGGGGAAGAGATATCAGACGCTGCTGGGTGCAACCGGTACGGGTAAGACGTTCACCATTGCACAGACGATTGCCAAGCTGCAACGTCCCACACTGATTATTGCACACAATAAAACGCTGGCAGCACAACTTGCAAGTGAGTTCAAAGACTTTTTTCCAAATAACATGGTTGAGTATTTTGTCAGTTACTACGATTACTTTCAGCCAGAGGCCTATATTCCCTCCTCGGATACATATATCGAGAAGGATTCAAGTATTAACGAAGAGATCGATAAGTTGCGTCATGCGGCTACGAGTTCTTTGTTTGAACGCAGGGATGTCATTATCGTAGCGAGTGTATCCTGCATCTATGGTTTGGGTTCGCCGCATTCGTACTCCAGCATGCTTCTGTCCCTGCGGGTAGGGATGGAGAAACCACGCAATCAGATTTTGTCTCGTCTGGTAGAGATTCAATATCAGCGCAATGACATTAACTTTGTGCGTGGCACGTTCCGCGTTCGCGGCGACGTTATCGAAATTTTCCCGGCATCGAAGGGTGAACATGCGATTCGGGTGGAATTGTTCGGTGATGAGATTGAGAAAATTACGGAGATTGATGTGTTAACCGGAGAACTGGTTGGCGAACGTGAACATATCGCCATCTTCCCGGCATCTCACTTCGTAACCCAAGAAGAGACGATGCGCGTCGCGCTGGTGAACATTGAGCGTGAACTGGAAGAGCGTCTTGAAGTGCTGAGAGAACAGGGGAAATTGCTGGAGGCTCAGCGGCTGGAGCAACGTACACGTTACGATATCGAGATGATGAAGGAAGTCGGGTTCTGTTCAGGGATTGAGAACTATTCCGGACCACTGACGTTTCGTGAACGTGGGGATACACCTTACACACTGATGGACTATTTTCCGGATGACATGTTGATTGTGGTCGATGAGTCCCACGTGACACTGCCACAGATCCGGGCAATGTATAACGGTGACCAAGCACGGAAGACTGTACTGGTTGATCACGGATTCCGTCTGCCATCTGCCTTGGATAACCGCCCGCTCAAATTCGAAGAGTTCGAAGAAAAGATGAATCAGATCATCTATGTATCTGCTACACCGGGTCCTTACGAGATAGAGCATACGGATACGATGGTACAACAGATCATTCGTCCAACCGGTCTGCTTGATCCAATTATTGAACTGCGTCCAACGAAGGGACAGATCGATGACCTGATCGGGGAGATTAACGACCGGATTGCGAAGGATGAGCGGGTCCTGATCACAACATTAACGAAGAAGATGTCTGAGGATCTAACAGATTATCTGAAGGAGATCGGAATCAAGGTGCGTTATTTGCACTCCGAGATCAAGACGTTGGAGCGTATGGCGATTCTGCGTGATCTTAGGCTGGGTACGTTCCATGTGCTGATCGGAATCAACTTGCTCCGGGAAGGTCTCGATCTTCCCGAAGTTTCTCTGGTAGCCATTTTGGATGCCGACAAGGAAGGCTTCCTGCGCTCGGAACGCTCACTGATCCAAACGATTGGTCGTGCAGCCCGGAACAGCGAAGGCAGAGTCATTCTGTATGGTGACAAAGTGACGGATTCGATGGATAAGGCGATTAAGGAAACGGAACGCCGTCGTGCAATTCAGATTGAATATAACGAAAAACATGGCATTACACCACAGACGATTCGTAAAAAAGTGCGTGATGTGATTGAAGCAACCAAAGTTGCCGAATCCAAGAAAGACTACCTTACAGGCGCTGCCGAGAAGATGTCGAAGAAGGAACGTCAGTCGCTTATTCAGCGCCTAGAGGCAGAGATGAAAGACGCAGCTAAAAACCTGCAGTTTGAGCGTGCTGCTGAACTTCGCGATGCATTGTTGGAACTGCGCGCAGAATAGCTTTATTAAGCAGACTGTAGGGATATAAGATAGAGGTACAGGTAATGTAATATGTCGCTGCAAGGATAGATAAGCAACAAGAGAACGGCCGGGTGGCCGTTCTCTTGTTGAGTAAGGAAATCATTGATATCTGCCGATAATTAGACATGTTGAAAACCTAAAATCAGGTCTATACTGATAGAATAGTTGAAATTGGTTAAAAGGTTTATAGGAAAACATTTGGAAGTCGTGTACTCGGGAGCCGAGCCGAAGGCAATGGCGACCTTCGCGAGCGAGGCAAAGCCGTGAGCGTCCCGGTGTTCAAGGGGAGCCGAGCCAAAGGCAATGGCGACCTTGGCGAGCGAGGCAAAGCCGTGAGCGTCCCGGTGTTTAAGGGAAGCCGAGCCGAAGGCAATGGCGACCTTCGCGAACGAGGCGAAGCCGTGAGC
>Ga0153960_1000039_pt1 | contig 77579 bp, 62 predicted proteins | sample TSFL044MetaG_FD_102274 | JGI IMG/M metagenome (GOLD analysis project Ga0153960, IMG submission 102274) | Attine ant fungus gardens microbial communities from Florida, USA - TSFL044 MetaG | ecosystem: Host-associated > Fungi > Mycelium > Unclassified | place: USA: Florida, Withalacochee...
CAAGGCGCGATGCCATACTTTAATATTTTCGTAGTACTCCAAACCTTCGGCCTGTGGCTGAATTCGTAGAGCGTTTAACTGATCATGCGAATGCAGGATGGCGACTTCGTTCTGCAATGTAGAGCCTTGCAGGCGTTCACCCAGACTGTTCACTTCGGTACACAGTTGCTGGAACTCCTTGAACCGTCGACCTGGAACATTGCTGTGATCAATCAGTCCATGCCAGAACTGTTCTGCTCCAATAGTGGCACTGCGCCAGCGGAAATGCACGACCGCATCTGCTCCACGGGCGATAGTCTGCCATGAGTAAGCACGCAAGAAGCCGGGCTGTGGTGTGCGCCACATTGGAAACCAGCATCCCGGAGGTCCGCTTAGCTGCTCCATGATCCAGAAATTGCGGCGTTTGATGCCACGTGTCAGATCTAACGACAATGCGCCACTGTAAGGTGCGGTGTCTGTTTTGTTCGGTGAAGGGTTGGGATAGTAATCAAAAGAAGCGAAATCCAGATCCTGACCGATTTTATATTGATCTGCCTTTTGCGGATAGCTATGAAAATTATGAGTGACAAAATGATCTGGACAGTTATGCCGAATGATCTCGATTTGCATGGTTTGAAAAGCGACAATGGAATCCGACTGAAAACGGGAGTAGTCCAGCAGGAACGAAGGATTCTGAAACGGAGAGCCGCCATAGGGTGGGGTCACCTGTTCCCAATCGCTGTATTCTCCACTCCAGACAACGGTACCCCAAGCCTGGTTGAGCTGCTCTAGTGTATTGTAACGGGTACGAACCCACTCGCGAAAAGCCTCAGAACATGCAGTACACTGACAATCTGTGAAACTGAATTCATTATCGGTCTGCCAGCCAATTACAGCCGGATGTCCTACATATCGCTCGCTCAGCTTCTGAACAATTCGTGCACTGTACGTTCGCATGCTCGGACTGTTATAACAGCGATGGCCGCGAACTCCTTCATGGTACAGCTGTCCACTTGGCAGCACTGGCAGAATATCGGGACACTTGTCGATGAGCCAGCGCGGAGGTGTCATCGTTGGTGTGCCGATCACCACCTGAAGCCCGTTACGATGAAGGGTATCGAGCGCCTGATCCAGCCATGACCATTCGAATTGCCCATCGGCAGGCTCCATTCGGCTCCAGGCGAATTCACCCACACGTACAATACGTACACCACTATCGGCCATTAATTTGGCATCCTGTTCCCACAGATGAGGGTCCCAATGTTCGGGATAATAATCAACGCCCATTTGAACAGGTCGGTTTTGGTTCATATATGTTACACTCCTTTGGTCAGAAAAATAATGATTTTTAAGTACGGTCAAGCCCGTGCTTATTGACTCCACTATCATCATCTTGTGGAGAAGTGTCGAGTCTATTTCATTTTATTATGGATAATGAGAGGGGAATATAATAACATGTTGCGATAGGGTATCATGATCTTGCTATTTTTGGAGGAAGAACACATGCGAAATCATTGGTTTATGCCGGAGCCAGGATATGCAGGGTATGCATGTTATCCGGTAGCCTACGGAAGATATCTTGATCCAGAGCACAAGGAACATCGTCCGCACGGAATACGGGAGTATAATCTGCATCTGGTTTTCAACGGACAGGGTGAAGTGAGGACCGAGCAGGGGAACGTCCGATTAACGGCTGGACAAGGCTTTCTATATGCGCCGGGACAGGCACAGCAATATTATGCCGATCCAACTGATCCCTGGGATATCGGATGGATTCATCTGCAAGCCCACGATCTGGAGCGGCTGTTAGACTTGCGGAATCCGGATAAAGTGTGGCTATTTTCATTCTCTGGAGAGGACCTTTTCGAGGAGTTGCATGAACAATTATGCCAGCTCGGTGCAGGTTATGAGAGTGTGCATGAACCGAAATTGTCGGCGGTACTGTATGAGTTACTAGTTGAACTGGCACGGAATTCAGAGTCAATTGAAGGGGCGTCTTTACTGAACCATCAGGATACGATTCGTTCTACTGCTGATTATATTCGTCGTCACTGCACACAGCCGTTAAGTCTTGCTGAAATGGCGGATACTGCGGGATACAGCATGTATTATTTTAATCGCATGTTCAAGAGCATCATGGGGGTTTCGCCGGGCAGGTATCTGCTGGATTGCCGCATTCTGGTCGCAAAAAGAATGCTCGTAGACTCGGAATTATCCGTGAAACAAATTGCTTCTCAGTGCGGATTTACACACAGCAGTTATTTTATTCGTATGTTTCGGACCTATATCGGGATGACACCGCAGCAATTTAGATCATTATACAGTTTGGGCGGGGATAAGAGGGATAAGTGAGGCTTAAATAAATATCACAATAAATTTGATCTCAACAAATATAGTGAATAAGTTATCACGTACCAAACAGGCATAGGCTACCATTAATACTAAAAAAACGTGCTGCCCAGTTGCTACTGAGCGGCACGTTTTTGCTATATGACTGAACAGTAGGAGGAGGGGATAGGTGCATGTCATACTAGGTTATTTGTTCTGATCTTGGCTTTGGATTTCCTGCAGCTCATCGATGCTTAGCGTAAGATCATTCTCGGGATTCGCGCTCACAATAACATCGGACTTCGATTGCTGCTCACCCGGTTGAGTGGATTTGGCTGCGGGTTTGATTACATACAAGCTTTGCACGGAATTCAGCAGGCTGGCGGGGGTGTTTTCGTACGTTTCCAGGAAGAGAACATAATCTTTGGTGGGAATGAATTTGATATTGTCATCGTTAATAATCTCGGTATTGCCAAGCTGTCCGCCAAGCTGTTTCACTTCAATGGTGTCCCCGGCAGCATGAGTTCCCTTGAAGGATTCAGCAACCTTAATGGTATAGATTGTATAGATTTTATCAAAAGGAACAATATCCTCACCGCCCGGGTTCGATTGCTCATCCAGAGCACTTTCATTTACAGCAGGGGCTTGTACCATATCATTCAATGCTTCAACCCGTGTTTGGATGACACTGCCTCTAACGATGGTGTTTGCTCTCTCGGAGAGATCGCCGATACTTGAGTAACTCGGGAAGTCCTCGGAAGCAATCATCGTGATTGGTTTATCCTTGGTGGCAGCCGTATTTGTCGTTGAGGAGCAGCCTAGGGCAGACAAAATGAAAATGGAAGAGGCAAGCATCGTCAATACTCGAATTTTTTTCATGGATAGGAATCCTCCTTGGGTTTAGGGGTTTGAAAATAGCGGATTAGTACTTGGATCTGACGTTGTTGATATCGAAGGTTTGAGGCTGTGTCATTGTGTTCCGGTTACGGGAGTAGAGCATGATGGAAGGGCTGGTGGTGGAAGGGTTGTCCCCGAGCCAAACGGAGTGTCCGAGCTCATGAACGAATACGCTTTGAATAAAGTTGGACAAGTTGGTTGCGTCAGCCGTAATGGTGGTTGCATTCAATTCAATGCGGAAGCTTACGACCTGACTGCCAGACACCGAGGCATAGTTGACACCATATGCCGTGTTATTGAAGTTTCCGACCGTAATCGTGTTGGGGGAACTGCTCGTTTTGGTAAACTGTACTTTGGCACCGGCATTGTTCCAGTTGCTGAGGGAGGCATCCATGGGGGTTTGCCACGTGGAGGCGTAGTTGTACGTACGAATTGGAATGGTGGAGCTCGGGTAGCCGTAGGTTAGAAAAGTTGCTGCATAGATGGTACTGCCGAACATCGCGATCGCTGAAAACAACATGATGCTCATGAGAAACTTCCTTTTCATACTTAAAACCTCCAATAATTGTATTTTTTCTCTATTATAGTAACAAGGAATAGAGCGATTGAAATGAGTCTTAAGTCTTTGTTTTCGTGTTAAAAACATAGGATTTTGCTGAATTAGACCTTATTTTCGTCTGAAAAAGTCGATTGCTGTCCATATATGCATGCATAATTTCCCTGCAATAACAAACAATACATTCAAATTCACGCAGAAAAGGAAGTGCCTGAGCATGTGTAACCGTTTTTCATTGGCAGCCGATTTGGATGAGGTCAGGGATCATTTTAAGATTGAACGGGTGATGTATTATTACAAAAACCGCTACAATATCAGCCCAACCCAGCATACACCGATTATTTTGCATCAGGATGGTGAGCGGGTATTGGACGAGTTCCGCTGGGGATTCATTCCGTTCTGGGGACGTGATGCAGTCAACGCCAACCTTATGACGGTGCATGAGAATCCAGCCTACTACAAGCTGGTAGAGACGAAGCGTTGTGTTATCCCATGCAATGGTTTGTATTACTGGCGTCAGGAAGGCAAGAAAAGCTATGCGGTGCGTGTCGTTATGCCGGATCGCGGATTGTTTGGCATTGCCGGATTATACGAGGTATGGAAAGATACACGCAAACAGCCACTGCGTACCTGCACGATGCTGATGGCGGGAGCGAACATGGTTACCCGGGAGTTTGGCAGCAAAATGCCGGCGATTCTGTCTGAAGAAGAGATTAATACCTGGCTGGATCCAGCGAACACACGTGTGACACAGCTGCTGCCGTTGTTGAAATCCTACAACAGTACAGAGATGAATCTGTATCCGGTTACTCCGATGGTAGCCAATGATGAGCATGACTGCTATGAATGTGTGGAAGAGATGGATCAGAAGCTAGCATACGTACGCAGTTTCTAAGCTGAGCAAGCAATTGTATGAGGCGGAGAGTCGTAAGACACTCCGTCTTTTTGGGTTGAGAAATAAGAAACAACTGTAATGGACAAAAGGCGGGCAGTGAATGGAGCAGCGAGCCTTTAAGCATGGAATGGATATGGGTGGAAAATGAAAAGTTGCAATGTGAGTGAAACGTAACTATAATCATTACAGTAAGTAAACGCATATATTCATATATCTATTAAAAGAGATATTTAATCAGGAGGGAACCACGAATGAATCCAAAGTATAGCCCATTGTTTGAACAAGTTTCACTGCCAAGCGGCATTACGCTGAAAAACCGGATCGTGCTCGCTCCCATGACTCATATGTCCTCGAATCCAGATGGTACTGTCTCAGACGCTGAACTTGCTTATTATGCACGTCGTACTGGCGGTGCTGGTATGTCTGTTACAGCGGTTACTCATGTAACTCCGAATGGAATTGGTTTTCCGGCTCAATTTGGTAGTTATGACGACAGCTTTATTCCCGGTCTGAAACGTCTGGCCGATACGATCAAGCAGCAAGGTTCCAAAGCCGTACTGCAAATCTTCCATGCAGGTCGTCTCACACCAGAACAAGCGGTGCCAGCAGGTCAAGTCGCTGCTCCAAGCGCTGTTGCCAGTGAGCGTCCGGGATCTCCTGTACCAAGAGAGTTGTCTGATGACGAAATTACGTCCATCATTAAAGACTTTGGAGAAGCAACCCGCCGCGCCATTGAAGCTCGATTCGACGGTGTTGAGATTCATGGTGCGAACGGTTATCTGATTCAACAGTTCTTCTCTCCGCATTCCAACCGACGTGAAGATCGTTGGGGTGGAAGCATTGAGAAACGTCTCACATTCCCACTGGCTGTGGTGGATGAAGTCCAGAAGGCTGTAGCTACACATACAAAACTGCCTTTTATCGTTGGATACCGTTTCTCACCTGAAGAGCCCGAAACACCGGGATTGACCATGGAAGAGACGTATGCACTGGTGGATGCGCTGAAAGATAAAAATCTGGATTACCTGCATGTATCCGTCAACGATTTCTGGTCCAAGCCAAGACGAGGGGAAGCAGATACTCGCTCCAGAATTGAATTTATCCTTGACCGTGTTGGTGGTAAAGTGCCTGTGATTGGCGTAGGTGCTATCCATACCGCAGACGAGGCAGCCGAAGCTCTTCAGAGTGGTGTGCCTCTGCTTGCGATTGGCCGTGAGCTGATTATCGAACCTGACTGGGTTGAGAAAATCGAAAGCGGACGTGAGGAAGATATCGAGACGATTCTCACCAAATCAGATCAGGAACGTCTGGTTATCCCTGACGGTCTGTGGAATGCAATTATTCACACACCGGGCTGGTTCCCTATGGCTGACGATAAATAACTCACAATTTCATTCGAAATGGAGGGAGCGTAAGCTCCCTCTTTTTTGCACCCTCTGCGCCCTCAATGAAATTCTCCTTCCGGGGGCACTGTGGTATGATGGGATGAACAGGATTCATCTTGGATAATCAACGGTTTGGAGTGAATGAAGATGCTCGTGGCTGAACGTTATGAGAAAATTGTGGAATGGGTAGATGCGCAGGGAAGCATGCGCGTAACCGAGCTTAGTGAGCGCTGCGGTGTGACGGAAGAGACGATCCGTCGTGATCTGGACAAGCTGGAGCAGGCGGGAAGGCTCAGACGTTCCCATGGCGGGGCTGTCAGCGTAAAATATAAAGAAGAGGGACAGTCGGAAATCCCTTATCCGGAGCGGGCTGTGACTCATGCAGAAGAGAAACGCAGAATTGCGGACGAAGCGGTGAAAATGGTAGAGCATGGTGACCGGATCGCGCTGGATGCCAGTACAACGGCGTGGTATATGGCGGCTGGACTGCCCAACATTCCTCTCACCGTATTGACCAACTCCATTAAGGTCGCAGCGGAGCTGAGTAACAAGGAACAGATCCGTGTAATCGCGACAGGCGGGCAGCTTGCTTCGAAGTCCCTGTCGTTTGTAGGGCCGCTAGCTGAACGGTCGCTTGACGCTTATCATGTGGATAAAGTCTTCTTATCCTGCAAAGGTGTACATCTGACCAAGGGCATCAGTGAGTCGAATGAATTGCAGGCGCTGGTGAAGCAGAAGATGATCAGCATCGCTGATGAAGTTATATTGCTGGCGGATTCGAGCAAGTTTGGCGTGCAGGCTTTTACAAGAGTGGCGGAACTCGGCAGTGTGGCAAAAGTAATAACGGATCTAGGCTTAGCTGAAGAACAGGTTAGTGCACTGAATGAACAATCTATAGCATGTGTCCGTGTCTAATTAGAAAGGAATGAATATGATGAAACATCCTTTTCATCTGAAAGCTACTTGGAATGGTGGACGTAACAGTGAAGGGCATATTGATGCAGGTGGGTTAAAAACAGTCATTTCGATTCCACAGGAGATGGGTGGTCCGGGTACTGGAACCAATCCGGATGAAATGCTGCTGGGTGCAGCGTCTACCTGTTATTTGATTACGCTGGCAGCAATGCTGGAGCGATCGGATATTACACCGGATGAGCTGACACTGGAGTCCGAAGCGACGGTGGATGTTACCAATAACGTATTTACGTACGAACGGATCATACACAGACCTCGCATTGTGCTCAAAGCCGATGCATCAGATGCTGATGTGACGAAGGCAGAGCGCCTGGCACATAAAGCAGAAGAGTCCTGCATGATCTCCAGAGCGGTGGCAGGTAACGTCGCCCTCGAGACACAGCCAGTGATTATAACAGCAGGCGTTAACGCGGTGTGATATACTGAAGAATAGGCGGCTTGAGCCCGTCATTTGTGTAAGATAAGGGGAAGTTCGGTATGAACCTACAGAAAAGCAAAAACTCACGTTTTGCGCGTTTAATACGTGCTTTGAAGCTTAATTTTCTTAAATTGTTACGTGCTCCCGGCGGGGCACATAAAGTATCCACCGGATTTGCTTTGGGTTTTGGTCTAGAGCTGATTGTTATTTCCACAGCATCACTGGTATATCTCGTGTTCTATCCGATTGTACGTTTGTCCGGTGGTTCGCTGCCAGCGGCTATTGTGGGCAATGTGGTCGGCAAGCTAACTTTCCTGCCCATCATATTAATGCCGCTTGCCAAGCAAATTGGTTCCTGGATATTGCCGGCGCACAGCATGGGGCAGGGGCTTGTTCATGAAAGTGCCTTTATGGAGCTGTTTCGTGGCAACTGGTCCGCACTAAGCGAACTATTGCTGGGTGGTTTGGATATTCTGGCAGGCATGTCCGTCTTTGGAGTCATCCTGGGTGTGATTTCTTACTTTGTCGTCAAGTTCTTCTATGTCAGAGCACTTAAACGTCGCTTTGAACGCCGGTTGGAGAAACGCAAGCAGGCAGCGATGTCTCCAACTTCGGCTTCCGTGCTGATCAGGAAGACATCACAATCATAATCGGCAGAATGACCATGGAGGCAGCGGTTGTCCATAGAATACAGCGGGACACAAACTGCGGAGATGCATTGAATTGCTCGGCCAAAATGACTGCGTTCACTGCGGTTGGCATGGACGCCAGGATCAGCAGCACACTGAATAACGTTCCTTCTATCTGAAGTGCGGTTAGGATCAGATACGAAAGTACTGGTGCTGCGGCAAGCCGTACTACAAGTCCAGTCCAGAACGCTTTGCGAACGTTAGGTTTCCAAGGTTCGACCGAACCACGTGGTCTGAGCATCTGTGCACCAAGAATGGCCAGTACGACAGGAGAGTAACCGGCTGCGAGCATGGAGATGCCTCCATCCAGTGCTACTGGCAAGCTCAGATTGGATGCACGCAGGATGATGGCTATCGCAGCAGCATAGATGGAAGGCATACGGAAGACGGACAGAATCGCATTTTTGACCGTGAACTCGGATCTGGCGGCAAAAAAGATACCTACTGTGTTTACAATGATCATCTGTCCGATGACATATACCGAAGCCTTATCCAATCCAAGCTGTCCAAAGGCAAGTAACACAAGCGGGAGCCCATAATTCACGCAGTTCGTAAACGTGGAGACAAGGGTAAGTCCCGCTTTTTCGCTTGCCCCAAGATGGAATACTCGGCTCAGCAGTTCAGCTAGTGCCCACAGGGCGATCAAATTGATGATGGAGAACCAGAACGTGCCTGTTACGTCCGTCCATGTAATATCGGCGTGGAGCAGCGTATCAAAGATAAGCGCAGGGCTTAAAATATAGAGGGAAAAGGTCGACAGCGGCCGAGTATCCCAATTTTTGAACCGTTTTAACAATATGCCTCCGATCACGGGAAGTGATATGGGCAGAAATACATGATATAACGTAAGCAGAAATGAATTAAACAACCGAATTCAGTCCTTTCTGGATGAAAAACCTATTTTATCATAGCAGAAGTTGATCTTTGTCGGAATGGATATTGGTATTGTCTTACGTCATGAGCGTTGTGGATGCCGCTTCTTTGATGGGATGCGCAGGGGCGGTGGATTGCTATTTTGATATGGCAGATTTATTATAGAAGAGGTGCAACCAGATTACATACACATAGAGGAGGAAACTGTAATGAGTGAATCAAAACGCTTGCTCGTATTGGTCGGCTCTTATGCCGAAGCGGAAAATGAGGGCATTTACGCATATGAATTGAATGAGGATACAGGTAACCTCTCCAAGCTTGATGGCATCTCCGGCGTGAAAAATCCAACGTTTGTAAACGTGGATGCTGAAGGTAACAAACTGTATGCGATCGGTGAGACAGCGTCTGCCGAAGGTAATAAAATGTCTGAAGCTGTAGCTCTGAGCATTGATCCTTCTACAGGAAAATTGTCATTGCTGAATCGTCATAATTCGATCTCGGCTCCACCTTGTCATATCCAACGTGATCCTTCCGGACGTTACTTGATCCTTTCCAGCTACCATGGTGGTCTGGTAGGACTGCAAGCCTTGACGGATAACGGTGAAGTTGGAGCGCTTCTGGATGAGAAGAAACATGAAGGCAAAGGTGCGCATCCTGAACGTCAGGACAAGCCGCATGTGCATTCCGCATTCTTTAGCCCGGATGGCAAATATATGATGGTACAGGATCTGGGTGCGGACAAAATCGCAATCTACTCCATTGATGCAGACAAGAATGAACTCGTACTGCACAGTGAAACCAAAACACATCCGGGTGCAGGACCTCGTCACCTGGCATTCCATCCAAATGGTCAATTCGCCTATGTTATTAACGAAGTAGATTCTTCCATTACGACTTTCCGTTATGATGCAGCAGCAGGCACGTTGACAGAGGTTTCCACCGTGTCCACATTGCCTGACGGCTATGATGGCAGTGAAAACACAACAGCTGAAATTGCCGTATCAAACGATGGTCGTTTCGTATACGGTTCAAACCGCGGGCATGACAGCATCGTGGTATTTGCAGTAGACGCTGAAACAGGACATTTGAAACTGGTTGAGCATGTATCTGCTGAGGGCGAACACCCACGTCACTTTGCTTTGACTCCGAATGGCAAACTGCTGATTGCAGCTAACCGAGATACCAACAATATCGTTTCCTTTACTGTGGATCAGGAGAGCGGACGTCTGAAATACACAGGTCACAGCACAGGTGTATCCAAGCCGGTATGCGTGAAACCTGTATATCTGTAAACCCTGGATTTGCGATATATTAGCTTGGGGCTCACATTGATTTCAGGATTGATATGGACCATCTTGCTGAATTGAAAAATGGAAAAAGACCCTGCCTTGTATCTTGTGGCAGGGTCTTCATGCTGTAAAAATTAGGCCGTCCCTTAATGTAATGCCTCATGAGATCCCATAAGCTGTGCATGACGGTGGGCGTAGCTTGTTCGTGTTATTTCAGGTTTGGGCTAATGAACCTGGCACACGTTATTTGCCCCCATCAGCATCGTTCTGAAATGTAACGAATCTCATAGACGTTATTTCATCGATTACGTCGTTTTTGAGGCTCGGAAGCCGTTTTTTCACCGAAATAACATCACTGAAGTTCGTTAGAATTTGCAACCCTTGAGAATCCGTCATTTAGCGTTCGGTAGATTCCTTAGCTCTTGCAAGCTTGGTGTATCAGGGTGACCGACCAGTTTTGAAGCATATCATAATCTATTTGTTTTATTTAGTTTCGTATAACAACTTGTTTTATTCAATAGTATCGTGCAAGTAACTACCTGACTTCAAAGTGCGTACTTCCTGATCGGATAGTCAGGCTCTACAATGAATGGGTAGCCATAACAAACAATGGCTTGCATTGGAACAGACTGATACTCGAACAATAAAGGAGAAATGAATCGTGAAATTGCAATTGGCATTGGACTTGGTTAACATCCCTGAAGGTATTGCACTTGTTAAAGAAGTTGAACAATATATCGATATCGTAGAGATTGGTACGCCAATCGTTATTAATGAAGGTTTGCACGCGGTAAAAGCGATGAAAGAAGCATTCCCTAATCTGCAAGTTCTTGCAGACCTTAAAATTATGGACGCTGGTGGTTATGAAATCATGAAAGCAGCTGAAGCTGGTGCGGATCTGATCACTGTGCTTGGTGCAACCAATGATAGTACGATCAAAGGTGCAGTAGCAGAAGCGAAAAAACAAAACAAACAAGTTCTTGTGGACATGATCAACGTGCCTAACCTTGAACAGCGTGCTCGTGAAGTTGATTCGCTTGGCGTAGATTACATCTGTGTACACACAGGTTATGACCTGCAAGCTGAAGGACAAAGCCCGTTCGAAGATCTGCAAACGATCAAACAAGCCGTGAAAAATGCAAAAACGGCTGTAGCTGGTGGCATCAAGCTGGAAACATTGCCTGAAGTAATTAAAGCACAACCGGATTTGGTGATTGTGGGTGGCGGTATCACGGGCCAAGCTGACAAAGCCAAAGTAGCAGCTGAGATGCAACGTCTGGTTCAACAAGGGTAAGACAGATGAGCACAGGGCAATACGCAGTGGACATCTTGAAGGAGCTGGAACGTACGCTAAGCCAGATCAATGACTCGGAGATGCAGGCCATGGCGGAACATATTCTGGCTGCCGAACAGGTTTTTGTGGCAGGCGCAGGCCGGTCCGGTCTGATGGGCAAGGCTTTTGCCATGAGATTGATGCAGATGGGTCTTCGGGTATATGTAATTGGGGAGACCGTTACACCGGGTATAAGTCCGAAGGACTTCCTCTTGTTATGCTCAGGATCAGGGGAGACGGGCAGTCTGGCAGCGATGGCTCAGAAGGCCAGTAAAGCAGGTGCTCATGTGGGTCTGATCACGATTAAGCCAGAGTCCACCATTGGACAGCTGTCAGATACCGTGGTTCGTCTTCCAGCATCCGCCAAAGAGGATACGGCGACCGCCGGAGCGGCAGTGACCATTCAGCCGATGGGCTCCCTGTTTGAACAGGGGCTGCTGCTGAGCATGGATGCTCTGGTGCTTACGATGATGGAAATGAAGAGTATGACCGGAGCAGACATGTTTGGGCGTCATGCCAACCTGGAATAGACCATATGTCATAGACTTGATGAAATTAGAATATATAAGTTGAACTAAACATTTACAAAACAACGTAGAGGACAGAAATAAGCTGGAGAATCGGAGCGTTCGCCTTTATGACCAGATGTTCACTTTTGATAAAGAGGATGAAAAAATCTGGGCATAACAGTGATCGGAAGATTGTTCTGTCAACGGAGTGGCTAGTGTAAATATTCATTAGTTCAACTTATATAGATGGAAGGCCGGAATTCCCTTATACAAGTGGGAGTTCCGGTCTTTTCTGCTATCGTTGTTTGTGGTCTGATTCGGGGTTTGCTTAACATCAGGGTCTTGCTGTAGTAAAATGTATACAAGCTGTATCGAGCCAATGAACCCGTTATATGATACAAGGGAGTGGCAAGTTCTCCTATTGCGGAGTGTTCTTGTGATATGCGAAATGCATTTTAGCGATATAAGATTGATTGGAAGAAAAGGGGGCTCGGAGCCATGGCAGCCGAAGTCAAGGAGCGCATCAACTTGAAAGAGATTAACTGTGAGAAAGAATTGACCCTTGCTGTGATTGGCGGCAAATGGAAACTGATTATTTTATGGCATCTGGGTCTTGAAGGTACCAAACGTTTCAGTGAATTGAAGCGATTGATTCCTCATATTACTCAAAAGATGCTGACCAACCAGTTGCGTGAACTGGAGGAAGACAAGCTAATTGAGCGCAAGGTGTATGCAGAAGTACCTCCTCGTGTGGAGTATACGTTGACGGATCACGGACAGAGCCTGATGCCCGTGCTGCATGCGATGTATAACTGGGGTAAAAACTATGGTGAAAATGTAATTTGGAAATCAGAATAAATTTAAGTTAAAACGAACCGCCGGGTAATGGATACCTCCATTATCCGGCGGTTTTTCTTTCCCCTAATTGGGGATAACAGCGATCGGAAGGTTATTCTGCCATCGGAGTGGGAGTGTGAATATTCTTTAGTCCAATCTATAATCCCTTGAACCAAAAGGTTCATTTTAGGATATGTAAGGCATAAATGCTCCGAATATGATACGATGAGAGATATTGGAAATGCAAGGAGGAGGACATTTAACGATGGAAAAAATACGTACACGCGAGGAAGTAAGCCAAGAGACTACCTGGGACTTGCGAGACTTGTTTGGGACTGACGAAGAGTGGGAGCAGGAGCTTAGATCACTGCCTGAAGCTGCTGCTCATATCGAAACATTCAAAGGACATCTGGGCGATGGCGCTGAGCAGCTGCTGGCCTGTTTGGATGCCCGTGAAGCACTTCAGGAACGGATTGGAAAAGCAGCTTCATATGCCCGACTTAAACAGTCAGAGGACAGTACCAATCCCGCAAATATTGAGAATTCAGCCAAGGCGGGAGACATTTTATCGAATTTGTCGTCGTCCTTGTCTTTTGTGAATTCCGAGATCGTGAATCTTCCCGATGGAACGGTTAAACGTTATATTGAAGAACTTCCGGCTTTGCAGCCGTATGCTCGCAGTCTGGATCGTCTAATTCAGGAAAAAGCACATCGTCTCTCCCCCGAAACGGAGAAGGTACTCGCTTCCCTTGGGGAAGTGCTGGACTCGCCATACCGGATCTATCTGCGTGGCAAACTGGCAGACATGACGTTTGACGATGCACTTGACAGCGATGACAATAATCGCCCACTGTCCTGGTCATTTTATGAGAACAATTATGAAATGTCATCGGATACAAAGCTGCGCCGCTCTGCGTATGCCGCGTTCAGCTCCAAGCTGAACGATTACAAAAATACGTTCGCTGAAGGTTACGCCACCGAAGTGAAGAAACAGGTCGTGATGTCCAGGCTGCGTGGATATGATGATGTTACGGATATGTTGCTCAGCCCGCAGCAGGTAAGCAAAGACATGTACAACAATGTACTGGATATCATCCAGAAGGAACTTGCGCCTCATATGCGCAGACTGGCAGCTCTCAAGAAACGTGAGTTAGGCCTGGACAAGTTGATGTTCTGTGATCTGAAAGCTCCACTGGACCCTGAATTCAGCCCTGCCATTACATATGAGGAAGCCTGCACGCTCATTCGTGAAGCTCTTGCCGTGATGGGACCGGAATATGGCGACATTGTGGAACGTGCATTTAGTGAGCGATGGGTAGATTACGCTGATAATGCGGGCAAATCGACAGGAGCTTTTTGTTCGTCCATATATGGTTCTCATTCCTATATCCTCATCTCATGGGCAAACAATATGCGTGGAGCGTTTACACTTGCTCATGAAGTCGGACATGCCGGACATTTCATGCTTGCCGGGCATTACCAACGTCTTACGAATACACGACCGTCCCTCTATTTCATAGAAGCGCCTTCAACGATGAATGAAATGCTGCTGGCAGATCATTTGTTGAAACGTTCTGATCATCCGAGAATGCGTCGTTGGGTTATTTTGCAGTTGCTCAATACGTACTACCATAACTTTGTTACGCATCTGCTTGAAGGTGAACTGCAGCGTCAGGTGTACGCACTTGCAACCAAGGATGAACCTATTACAGCGAAGACGTTAAGTCAGTTGAAAGGCAACATTCTCTCCGAGTTCTGGGGGCCTGACCTGGTGATTGACGAAGGAGCGAAACTGACCTGGATGAGACAGCCTCATTATTATATGGGATTGTACCCATATACCTATGCAGCGGGTCTGACGGCATCTACCGCTGCTGCACAGCTGATTCGGGAAGAGGGGCAGCCTGCCGTAGATCGCTGGCTTGATGCATTGAAAGCGGGAGGAAGCCTTGATCCGCAAGAGCTGATGAAGCTTGCGGGTGTGGACATGTCTGGACCTGAGCCGATTCGTGCTGCCGTGGCCTATGTTGGCAGTCTGGTCGATGAACTTGAACGTCTGTATTTGTAATCAGGTTCATATAGTATACGGACAAGGCTTGTAGGGTTGTCTGCGTGCACCGTCTCCTTGGCAGGGGGCGGTGCATCTTAATTTGCAGAAAGAAGGGAACGATGATGAATGACGTCATTGAGCATATCTTCATCACTGGGCTGGTTAAGCATGGATGGCTTCGGTATTTTTGATGACATGAATGATGTTCCGGGATTTGAGGGCAATCAGAGTGGTTTTTTTGCTGGATTCAATGAGTTTGGTGCAATGAGTGCGTTTGGATCCATTTTTATCGGTGGCGTTTTTCTCATCATTGCGGGTGTTATTGTTTATGCCATTATTTCAGGGGTACGCACATGGTCTTCGAACAATGCATCAGCGCTGTTAACTTTGCATTCAACGATTGTGGCAAAGCGAACAGAAGTCACAGGTGGGAGCGGAGACAGCAGTGCGTCTACCTGGTATTACGCCACGTTTGAATTTGATAATGGAGATCGTGTGGAATTAAATGTTGGCGGCAGTAATTACGGGATGTTTGTAGAAAATGACCGAGGCATGCTGACGTATCAGGGGACAAGGTTTAAGCATTTTGAAAGAGATGTGCAGCCCCAGTCCGGTGTTAGCAAAAACAACTTTTATACGTGAAAATAACAGGAAGGCGGCTCCTCCCGAGTGGAGAGAGTCGTTTTTGGTATGGATAAAAGAAACCAATCCCAGGGTATTCAAACGCTTACAATGATGATATACTCGTAAAATAAAGCTAAACAGTATAAAACAAAAATAAACAAACAAAAAAATAAAGAATAAAGTACAGAGCAGCTAGGAATGAAATTAATAAATATTCAAGGACGAAATACAGTATGGGATGAAGGGCTGGTGAAGAGCGGTGAGTGTGCTGGCGTATGATTTGGGTGCTGGAAGCGGGAGAGCACTGCTGGGTCATCTGAATGATCGGGGAATGGAAACGATGGAGATCCATCGGTTCAAGAATGAACCGGTAAAAGTGGGGGAGCGGCTGCACTGGGATATCTTAAGACTGCACCATGAATTGCTGGAAGGGTTGAACCTTGTTAAACAAAAGGGAGAGCAGCCTGAAAGTCTGGGGATTGATTCCTGGGCGGTTGATTTTGGACTGCTTGGAAGTCATGGTGAATTGTTGGGCAATCCATATCATTACCGTGATGCACAGTTTAACGGCATGATGGATCAGGTGCGTAAGGAATTGACCTCCCAGCGAATTTTCGAACGCACAGGCATCCAGTTTCTTAGCTTTAACACACTGTACCAGTTGGCAACGCTTAAGCGAAAATGCTCCCCACTGCTTAACGAAGCGGAGCGATTCCTCATGATTCCCGATCTGCTTCGTTACTTTCTGACCGGTGAAGCAGTGAATGAGTTTACCAACGCCACCACAACACAGCTATACAATCCCACCACAGGGCATTGGGACAGTGAACTGCTTGCACATATCGGTATTTCGGAGACACTGTTCGGGGAAGCAGTCATGCCAGGTACTCGAGTGGGGCAGCTGCGCAGCAGCATTTGCAGTGATCTTGGATTATCTGCCATTCCGGTTATTGCGGTTGCAGAGCATGACACAGGTTCGGCGGTTGTGGCTGTTCCGGCAATAGATCGTTCATTTGCCTACCTGAGCTGCGGAACCTGGTCACTTATGGGCACGGAGATTGATCACCCTGCCATCAGTTCCGAGAGTTTGGCGCTCAACTTTACGAATGAGGGCGGAGCAGGTGGCACGTTCCGTTTGCTCAAGAACATCATGGGCCTGTGGATATTGCAGGAATGCATGCGTGAATGGGAACGGAAGGGACAGGGAATCAGCTATGCGGAGTTACTGAGCAGGGCGGAACTGGCTCCTCCATTTGCAAGCCTGTTTGATCCTGATGATGACCGGTTTATGCCAGCAGGGGATATGACCTCTCGCATACAACAATATTGCCGTGACACAGGGCAGGCTGAGCCGCAAGACCAGGGGGCCATTGCCCGTTCTATTCTAGAGAGCCTTGCACTGAAGTATCGGCTAGTGCTGGAATGGACAGAACAGCTGTCCAGACAGTCTTTTAATGGATTGCATATGGTCGGTGGTGGCATTCAGAATCGCCTGTTATGTCAGTGGACAGCCAATTCCATTGGCAAACCGGTATGGGCAGGGCCAGCAGAAGGTAGTGCGATCGGGAATATGGCTGTACAGTGGATGGCAAATGGAGCCTTGAAGGATATATGGGAAGCCCGCAAGGTCATTCGCGATTCATTCCCGGTTACCGATTATGAGCCAAAGGACAGACCAATCTGGGAAGAGGCCTATGGTAGATTCCTAAGGTTGACGGCTTCGCCCAAATCACAAGCCGGGAGCGAGGTGTAATATGCTGGCAGCAGAGCGCTATGACCGGATTGTGGAGATGGTTAATGTTAAGGGCAGCATGCGTGTATCCGAGCTTAGTGAGCACTGCCGGGTAACAGAAGAGACCATTCGGCGTGACCTGGACCGGCTGGAGCAAGCAGGGCGACTGCGCCGTTCCCATGGCGGCGCTGTCAGCGTGAAGGAAGAGCAGCCGGAGATCCCTTATCGGGTAAGGGAAATAACACATGCTGAGGAAAAGAAGAGAATTGCCTTGTCTGCTCTATCCATGATTCGTCCGGGTGATCGAATTCTTCTGGATGCCAGCACGACAGCAGGTTATATGGCGGCCAACATGCCAGATATGCCATTGACCGTATTGACCAACTCCATACAGGTAGCCACCGAACTGAGCAGCAGGGACAAGATTGAAGTCATTTCGACTGGAGGCCAGCTGGCCCAACGATCTCTGTCTTTTGTTGGACCGCTCGCCGAACGTTCTCTGGAGACATATCATGTCGATAAATTGTTTCTGTCTTGCAAAGGTGTGCATCTGGAAGGCGGCGGAATCAGTGAATCCAATGAGCTTCAGGCACGGTTGAAGCAGAAAATGGTCGGTATATCCGACCAGGTCATTTTGCTTGCAGATACGAGCAAGTTTGGGGTTCGAGCATTTGCCCGGGTAACCGGGTTAAATGCGGTTCATGCGGTGATCACGGATCAGTCGCTTGATGATGATGTGATAGAACGACTGAACAGCTATGATATCTCAATCACAACGGTATAAAACAATACGATATTCGATACGTATATGCGTCATAACAACAATTTATCAGTTATAGGAGCGTGTAATCATGAAGGTCTCCTTATTCATTACCTGCCTCAGCGATGCCATATATCCCCGTGTGGGGGAGGCGATGGTGAGATTGCTCGCCGCTCATGGCGTTCGGTTGGATTTCCCGCCCGTGCAGACCTGCTGCGGTCAGCCTTCCTACAACAGCGGGTATTGGGATGAGACACGGGTAGCCGCCAAAACGATTCTGGAAGCCTTTGATGACAGTGATTTTGTCGTCTGTCCCTCGGGCTCCTGTACGTACATGATTCATCATTATCCCGAGCTGTTTGTCGATGAACCTGTATGGCTGGAGAAGGCTAAACGTTTGGAAGCCAAAGCCTACGAATTTACGCAGTTTCTCGTTCAGGTGCTTGGCATCACGGATTTGGGTGCACATTTTCCGCATAAGGTTACATACCACCCCTCCTGTCATGGCAGCCGTTTGTTAGGGGTAAAGGATGAGCCTATGGTATTACTTTCGGCAGTAAAAGGTTTGGAATTTGTTCCTCTTCCTTACGGAGAGGACTGCTGCGGCTTTGGAGGTACGTTTGCCATCAAAATGCCGGATATATCTGGTGCCATGGTCACAGAAAAGGTAGATCACATCAAAGAGACGGAAGCCGAAGTATTGGTAGGACTGGATATGGCCTGTCTAATGAATATCGCAGGTAATCTGCGGTATCGGAATGAACCAGTGCGTGTGATGCATTTGGCTGAACTGCTGTATGAGGGGGTGCAAACAGGATGAGTCAACCCGGTGTAATGGATGTTACCGTCAAAGAACGTGCAGAATTGGCTTTGAATGATGACTTCCTGCGGAAAGCCGTCAAGTTTACGACAGAGCGATTGCGTAATGGCAAGAAGTCCGCATCCGAAGAACATGGCAACTGGGAAGAATGGCGTGAACGCGGACGTCAGATTCGTCTGCATACGATCGCACATCTGGATTATTACCTGAATGAATTCGTCAATAATGCACGTGCCAATGGGGTTCATATTCATTTTGCCGATACTTCGGTAGAGGCAGCGGCGATTGCACTGGATATTGCGGCTCACAAGCAGGCTTCTACCGTGGTGAAATCCAAATCGATGGTGTCCGAGGAAGTGCATCTCAATCATGTATTGGAGTCCGCAGGTATTGAAGCGATAGAGACCGATTTGGGCGAATACATCATTCAATTGGCGGGTGAGGCCCCATCTCATATCGTCATTCCGGCTATTCACAAAAACCGTTACCAGATTGCGGACCTGTTATCCAAGGAAGCGGGAGAAATTCTGGAACCGGACACCACCGTGCTTGCCGGATTTGTACGCAAAAAGCTGCGGGAGAAGTTTCTTGAAGCAGATATAGGCATGACCGGCTGCAATTTTGCGATTGCGGAGACGGGTTCCATGGTCCTATTTGAAAATGAAGGCAATGCCCGCATGGTATCCACCGTGCCAAAAACACAGATTACCTTAATGGGCATGGAGCGTATCATTCCATCCTGGACGGATCTCGAGGTGATGGCAACCCTGCTGCCACGCTCCGCGACAGGTCAAAAATTGACGATGTATATGTCAGGCATAACCGGTCCTCGCCGAACAGAAGACGGGGACGGGCCAGATGAAATGCACATTATTATTGTGGATAATGGACGTTCACTTCAGTTGGGTGATCCCGAATTCCAGGAGCTGTTGAATTGTATTCGCTGCGGGGCCTGTCTGAACGCTTGTCCAGTGTATCGTCATATCGGCGGGCATGCCTATGGTGGAACCTACAGTGGACCGATTGGAGCGGTACTTACACCTGCACTGAATGGCAACATCGATGAATGGAACGACATCGCGGGTGCTTCCAGTCTGTGCGGAGCCTGTTATGAAGCCTGTCCGGTTAAAATTCCGCTGCATGATATGCTCGTTTATTTACGCAGACGCAAGGTGGAAGAGGGCCATGGCAATAAGCTTGAGAGCGCTGGTATGAAAGGTTTTGCAGCGGTTGTATCCAATTCTAAACGATTCGGAGCGGCTATACGTCTCGGACAGATTGGTCAGAAAGCCGTTGTGCGGAATAACGGAATTTCACTTAAACTTGGGCCCCTCAAAGGCTGGAACAGCTATCGGGTTGCGCCAAGCCTCGCGAAGCGTTCCTTCCGGCAGCAATGGAACAAGCTGGATCAGGAGCTGAATCAAGATAAGAAAGAGATGGATTCTTCCGTTCGGGATCGAATGGAACAGATTCTGCGTGAGCGCGAGGGGGGCGGTGGCCAACATGAACACTGAACATCAGGAATGGCTGGAGCAATTGGAGAAAAAGTCTCGTGCGAAACAAGAACACGTTATGAATGACATTGCGTCCAAATTAAGAAGACCACGGCAGACACATGCTCCGACTCAACCTTTTCGCGGTGCGCCCGCGTTCTGGACGGATTTGGAGTGGGACATAGATAAGCGTATACAAGCATTCACCGATAATTTTGTGAGTGTAGGTGCTCATATTGCGCGGGTAAGAGACATTGGCGAAGCTTCGGACTTTATCGCTAACAAATCTCATGAATTGAGTGCCAAATACATCATACGTCAGAATGAACAGGCGCTGACCGATCTTGGATTGGAAGAGCAACTTCCCGATGTGCAGATTTCTGTATGGAACAGCCAAGCAGAGGAGAACTGGAAGGCACGGGCAGCCGAGGCAGATATCGGTGTAGTAATGGCGGATTATGCTACAGCATATACGGGTTCCGTCACGGTGCTTTCTTCGCCAGAAAAAGGGCGCTCTGTGAGTCTATTGCCCACCGTACTCATCATTATTATTCCGATTGAACGGCTCTACACCAGACTTGGTGAAACGCTTGATCGCTTCGATGAAGCGGGAAGAGAGAATCTTCCGGCGGGCATTCATTTTATTTCGGGTCCCAGTCGTTCTTCTGATATTGAAAATGATTTGACGATTGGGGTACATGGCCCGGGGATTGTATATGGTCTTATTATGGGGTAACACCATTCGAAATGCTTAACGTCACGAATGACTGTCCAAAAGCAGCCTTTTTGTCTGCGAAGGGCAGTTTTTTCTATGTCTAGTATGTCCATTATGAAAAGGATAATGAGCCATCTAATCATATGGCAGCAGACAACATGTTTTATAGATAAAGGCTATTGATATTATAATTATTATATATTTAATGGATACCCTTTGGTCCTAAGACTTTGAGACTGTTGAAGATTAGGACTGGAAATGTTAGGGTAAAAGAGAGATAACGAAGGAACCCATTTTTTTTATTCTAAAATGACTAATATACTATTTCGGTCAGTTGGTTCCAGTATGATTTTCAGGTTATCTGGATGAAATATGAAAATTTGCAGAAAATGAAGGCATGTCTATTGATTTGAAGTCGTAGTTGAACAAAGGTATTATTTGTTATTTAAACATATTATTTGGAATAGGAGTGAGTATTATGAAGCAAATTTCAGTTCCCCAACCCAAAACTTTTGGGCCTTTAGGAAACTTACCACAGTTAAATACCGATGAGCCTGTACAATCCCTGGTGAAACTCGCTGAAGAATATGGCCCCATTTTTCGAATGGATTATCCTGGCCGAAGTGAATTGTATATTTCAGGTCACAAACTGGTAGCCGAGGTAAGTGACGAATCCAAATTCGATAAGCGTGTTTGGGCACCGCTGGAGAAGGTACGTGCATTTGCCGGAGATGGCCTGTTTACGAGTTGGACTCAAGAACCGAATTGGAAAAAAGCGCACAATGTGCTGCTGCCCAGTTTCAGCCAGCGTGCGATGCAGGGATATCACAACAAAATGATTGATCTCGCTGTACAGCTCGTACAGAAGTGGTCCAGATTGAACCCGGATGAGACGGTTAACGTACCTGATGATATGACTCGTCTCACCCTGGATACGATTGGATTGTGCGGATTCAACTACCGATTTAACAGCTTTTACCGGGAAGAACCGCATCCCTTCATTACCAGTATGGTTCGAGCGCTAGACGAATCGATGAGTTCGTTGCAGCGTTTGCGTCTGCAGGACAAGCTGATGATCACCAAAAAGAAACAGTTTGAGCAGGATATCCGTTCGATGTATTCACTAGTTGATCATATTATTGCGGAGCGTAAGGAACAGCCCCAGGAAGGGGCGGACGATCTGTTGTCCCATATGCTTAGTGGCAAGGACCCGGAAACGGGGGAAACGCTGGACGATGAAAATATCCGTTACCAGATCATCACCTTCCTGATTGCTGGACATGAGACGACGAGTGGTTTGTTGTCCTTTGCCATCTATTATTTAATGAAAAATCCGGATACACTGGCTAAGGCTCAAGCTGAAGCAGATCAGATTCTGAAAGATCCGGTTCCAACATACAATCAGGTCCGCAATCTGAAATATGTTCGCATGGTTTTGAACGAAGCATTGCGGTTGTGGCCTACGGCTCCGGCATTCTCCTTATATGCGAAGAAAGACCTTGTTCTGGACGGGAAATATCCTTTGCAAAAAGGGGATAGTGTCAGTGTACTTATTCCCAAGCTGCACCGGGACCGCGAGGCATGGGGTGACGATGTGGAGGAATTCCGTCCGGAACGGTTCGAAGATCCGAGCAAGGTGCCACATGATGCTTATAAACCGTTTGGTAATGGTCAGCGGGCCTGCATTGGCCAGCAGTTTGCCCTTCAGGAAGCAACACTTGTGCTAGGTATGGTCCTGAAGCATTTTGATTTCATCGATCATGCAGACTATCAGTTGAAAGTGAAAGAAACGTTGACGCTCAAACCCGATAACTTTACGATTCGTGTTCGTGCACGCGGGGGTCAACCGGTCATGGCTGTGCCGGGTGTTGCCGTGGAGGAACCGACTCCGGTTGCCAAACGACAAGAGCCGGATACAGCAAATGCCCATCACACCCCGATGCTCGTCCTGTATGGGTCCAATCTCGGGACAGCGGAAGGTATTGCGCGTGAAATCGCAGATACCGCAAGATATCAGGGCTTCCGCAGCGAGGTGGCGACCCTGGATGATCGTGTAGGCAAACTTCCGAAGGAAGGTGTCGTCATCATTGTGAGTGCATCCTACAATGGTCAGCCACCAAGCAATGCCAAAGACTTCGTCGAGTGGATTGAACATGCGGATGCAGGGGAATTCCAAGGTGTTCGATTCTCTGTTCTCGGATGTGGGGATCACAACTGGGCCAGCACGTACCAGCGTATTCCGCGTTTGATTGATGAGCAGTTATCTTCCAAAGGAGCAGAACGGTTATCACCGATCGGAGAAAGTGATGCCAGCGGGGACTTTGAGAAACAGGTTGGAGACTGGACCGAGCAACTATGGCCGGATCTGGCACGAACTCTGGGCCTCAAGTTGAACACAAGCTCAGGTAGTGAGCGCAGTTCCTTGTCAGTACAGTTTGTCAGCGGACTGGCAGTAACGCCGCTCGCCGATACGTATGATGCACATGTTGCTGAAGTGTTTGAGAATCGGGAACTTCACGATGCGGGCAGTGAACGAAGCACACGTCATCTGGAGATTAAACTGCCTGAAGGCGCAACGTATAAAGAAGGCGATCACCTGGGCATTTTACCGCAAAACCCGCCTGAGCTCGTAGAACGAGTACTGAAACGATATGGATTCACAGGCACGGAACATCTGGTTCTGGATGCCTCCGGTCGTAGCGCCGCTCATCTGCCATTGCACCAACCGGTTAATCTGGTCGATCTGCTCAGTCACAGTGTCGAGCTTCAGGAAGCGGCAACTCGTGCCCAACTGAGGGAACTGGCGGCGTACACGGTATGCCCACCGCATAAGAAGGAGCTCGAAGCGCTTCTTGATGAGTCTGTATACATGGAAGAAGTACGTAAGAAACGTATATCCATGCTGGATTATTTGGTAAAATACGAAGCATGTGAGCTGCCTTTCGAACGCTTCTTGGAACTGCTTCCTTCCCTGAAAGCCCGATATTATTCAATCTCCAGCTCACCACGAGTGAAGCCTGAGCAGGCCAGCATAACCGTCAGCGTAGTGCGTGCTCCAGCGTGGAGTGGTCAGGGAGAATATAAAGGCATAGCGTCCAACTATCTGGCGAACCTGAAGCCGGATGAAGAGGTAGTCATGTTCATACGCACGCCTGAGTCCGGGTTCGAACTGCCAGAAAATGCAGAGGCTCCAATCATTATGGTTGGTCCGGGGACGGGCGTGGCTCCATTCCGTGGTTTCCTGCAGGCAAGACGTGTATTGAAGGAACAAGGTCAGCAGGTTGGCGAGGCCCATCTGTATTTTGGATGTCGCAACCCTGAACATGATTATTTGTATAAAAATGAACTCGAAGCAGCCGAGCAAGAGGGTCTTGTCCAGCTTCATACCGCTTTCTCCCGTGTGGACGGGGAAGAGAAATGTTACGTGCAGCATCTAATGAGAGATGATGCCCACAAACTGATTCCTTTGCTCGAACAGGGTGGACATCTGTATGTTTGCGGCGATGGCAGCAAGATGGCACCTGATGTTGAAGCAACACTTAAGAAAGCGTACGCTGATGTCAGCGGCAACTCTGCGGAGCAAGCTGATGCGTGGTTAGAACGTTTGCAACAGGAGGGCCGTTATGCCAAAGATGTGTGGACAGGTATCTAAGTGATACGTTCTGATTCCAATGATTAATAGGCATCTGCGCGGTGAGACACAGTAGGGTTCTGTGCTCACCGCTTTTTGCTATGCACAATATCCGAGCAGACTCATGCAGGTATGAGTTATACTAGGGAAGAGAAATATGCATATCATGACATGGGATAGATCCAGGGTATGGATCGTTCATCTAATCAAGATTGCAAGTACAGACAGATATGAATTCAGCGAAGTCTGGTCTCGTTATTTCTTCTTTTTATTCGTTGGGCGGTAGATCGATTCGACCTGAGTTAGCGGAAAGAGAATACGTGAGGAGAATTTACCTTTTCCCTGCAGCTCAATGTAATCCAGTCCAACCCCAACAAGTCGGATATTGTTAAATGCATTTCGGGATGGGAATACCGTGCGGACGCCTACCCGTATGCCTCGCCGTGCTCGTGGTACATCAAATACACGAATGGAAAACAAGCTGAGTGGAATAAATAACTGCCGATTGACTTTAATGAAATTGCGCGGATAGACTTTGCTAATTATTCCAGGTTCCAAACCGGACAATGGAGCATTCAGTTCTGCCAGATGTCCCTGGAACTCGGCCAGACGCTGCTGAAGTGTTTTTCCTGTATGAAGTTGGTGCCAATTCATAAGCAATCCTCCGTTCGCCATTTATACCTACTATATGAATGGACGAGGGCAAGAGGTGAGCGAAATGGCGCCCATGTTACTCATGATAAGGTACAACTTAAGATATAGGGAGTGATTCAGATGAACGTGGAAATGTATAAAGACCTCATTCGGGATGAACGTGGCAACTATTATATCGCGGTACAGATGGAGGGTAATGCGCTTACGCTCGTCAACGCATTTGTTGAAGCATCGTTTACACCGGAACTGATCTATAATGAAGAATTTCGGAATAAACATAAAGAGATGGAAGGCGGCTTTGTAGGTAAAATCGCAATGGACCTTCTCCGGCATGATGTGGTCATGGGTTTGAAACAAATGGACAGAAAGCTGCTGGAGCTGTTGGAAGTTGAACAGAAGTACACGGTGAACTATATAGATACGATTGAGTTCTATCGCCACCCTGCGTGGGAGCGGAAAGCATAAGCGAAGGTTCATTTTCGTGGACAGTCCAGTAGGATATTAAATCGGAAAAGCGCAAGTACAGGGGAGTTACCCTTGCTGCTTGCGCTTTTGGCGTTGGAACTATTCATCGGGGAACGCACTAGCAATAAGAAGGATAGATGATGCCGATATCTCGCTCTGTTTTCAAGCTTCCCTCAATATAGCGCTGGAGTTCATTTCCTTTGATTCGAAACGGAATAGATTTTCCTCGATAGATCAGTTCACCTTCAATCGTGCGCACGCTCATTCCGATGACGCCTTCCAAATGTCCACACCGATCCGTAATTAATCGAATTCCTGCTGGTCCTTCCATAAGAACCTTACCATCCTGATACACCGTTACCCGTTCTGGCGTGTTCACCAATTCAAAATGCAGTCCATTCACCGTGCGGCTGTACGCCGTATGACCAGCGACTTCTTCGCCATGATCCATGTCGATGGGGAGAAGACCGGTAAACCACAGTTGGTCCGATCCAACCGGCATGATGCCGCATAACCGTTCCACATAATCAAGCAGGCAAAGAATGGAGGGGGAATAGGTTTCGGTAAAACCTTCCTCCCCGGTCCATGGACTTAAAGCCTGCGCAAAGCGCTTTGCTTTGGAAAGGGACGACAAGATGGGGTGCAGTACCCAGGTCAATTCCACATAGCGATGGTGATATTCAAATGCATGTGGTGCACGGATCAGACTCAGGAAATTGGATGCTCCACCCCAGCTGTTATAAGAGGAGAACGGATCGAACCGTGGATCATCCATCGACATGGAAGTAAACGGGTATTTGGCAAAAAACTTGCTTGTGTTCAGCAAATACCTGCGCAGCATGTTATCAAACAATTCACGGTCGCCCACCTCGCACGCCATCACGCGCAGCAGCACATCGGACTGTACCCTGACGAATTCGTCATTGCGATCCCGGTCGTAGAAGAACATATCCTCTTCGTCATAACAGCAGCGGAAGAGACTTTCGAGACTGGCTTCAGCTTTTGCTTTCCAATCACCGCCAGACTCCCCAAGTTCCTCAGCTATTCGGGATAAATACATGCGCTGGCAATATATATTGGCGGTCAAGTCTGGTGCCAAAAAAGGCAGGACCGGAGAGTCCGGATGGTAGGACGCAGCATCATTCATATAAGGTGTATCCGGGACATGCCAGAACCGGGGAGACAGATCATGCCCAGTATCAAAGGTGCTAAATGCCTCCACACAGCCGGTCCCTCGGGTATTGCGATAGGTTGCAATCCATTCGTCGTATTGTACCATGGCCTTATACATGGTCTTCAGGAAGGAACGGTTCTTTCCATGAAGTTGGTAGTGGTTCCATACGCTTCGTGCCAATGGTGTAACGAGCTGAATCTGGCGAAAGGAAGGACCGTTCTCCGTTAGCTTATAAGGCAGCAATCCATTTTCTCTTTGGTGTCGGGCAAAAGCAAGATAAGTTGTTTCGGACACGGAAGGAATCAGACGTGACAGCAGCTCCGCATTAATGGTGCCTGTACTCTCCAGCCAGCAACCCAGATAGATGCCACCTTCCTGAAGAATCGGCTCACTGCCGTTCAGTGGCACAATGCAAGTCAGTAACTTCTCCAAAGCGGAATAATAAGTCGCTTCCAGTCGTCCGCCGGATGCCGCGAATTGAACACCTGACGCCTGCCATTCCTGTATTAACTTTTGATCTTCCGGTTTACCTGGCTGCACATGATCGTGAATCGATACCTGACGCAGCTTGTTCAGCAGGGCTTCTATCATGTCGACCTCCTTATAGCGGTTATTTATTGATTGGATTCAAAGATTCGTACAGTGCCATTATAGAAGTCAGTCACGGCTTGCTCCACACTTTTTCGGCCAAAACCGATTTCCTGGTTGGTTGTCTGGGCCAGTTTGGAGAATTCAGCGAATCCCGGAGGATTATAGCTCACGTCAAAAGGCTCCGTTTTTGTAGCTTCAGATACAAAGCTGGTGTAATTATATACAATCTCTTCAACAGGTCCCGCTTCTTGCTGAAGCAGATTGCGGTTGGCTTCCGTAACGGGCACACCGCGGTCGTTGCCGAGAATTTTGGCTGCGTCCGGATCATTAATCCAGAAATCCATCAGGATGGCGACTTCTTTTGCATGTTTGGTATTTGCATAACCGGACAACCCCTGACTTGATTCAAATACAACCCCAGTTCCTTTTGGACCCCGTGGTACAGGCAAAAGAATTAACTTATCTTCCGTGAGACTCTGGAAAGCAGCCAGTTGATTTGAAGGAAGCAGGCTCATCGCCGCCTTGCCCGTAATAAGCAAGGATTTACTCGTATCATCCGGTGGATTGGAAACCTGCAATTCAGGCGTGACCACACCTCCGGATTTGGAAGCCTGCTCCCAGTAAATGAACCATTCCAAAATGTCTTCTTTTGCAAATCCGAGCGTGCCATTCTTCATATCATATAGCTGTTTGCCGCGTTGTTTCAAAAAGATGTCCATACCGTCAACCGTGAAATTATAGGTTCCATAAAAGCCCTTGCCGAGCTTGTCGGACAGCTCTTTGCTGATTGCAGCATAATCTTCCCAAGTCCAATCCGAAGCTGGCAAAGGGATTCCCGCTTGATCGAACAGCGCCTGATTGACGACAATGCCCCGTGCATTCGCACCCGCGGAAATATGCTGCAACTTTCCATCAAGACGCCCATACTCAACCATGGTGGCATCCATGCCATCCAGATTCAGTTCACTACCGACATAAGGGTCCAGGTTCAAAAGCACATCCTTCTTGGCGTAGTCAACCACATTACCCCCAAGGAAGAAAATATCCGGTGCCGTGCCTGACGCCAACTGTGTATTCAACTTGTCGAAATATCCGGAGGAAGGCGCAAATTCACCTACAATTTTAATATTCGGATGTTTCTCCTGAAAAACCTTCAGGGCTTCATTCGTAATATCTGCCCGTTTTTGATCGCCCCACCACATCATGCGCAGTTCGACTTGCCCGTCTTTCGTGGTTTCCGTTCCTTTCTGCTCATCAGCGCCGGTATGATCTGTTCCAGAGCAGGCAGTTACCAATAACAGGAGTGAAGCTATAACCGTGATTATTAATCGTTTGAACATGAGAAATCCCCCTGACAATGGATAATGAAAAACATAATATCTGTTGTACACGTATTGCTTCTGGACAGGTAATTTCGTAATCACTTCAGCCCAGTCGTTGCAATCCCCTCTAGAAAATAACGCTGAAATACCAGAAAGATAATGGTCACAGGCAGAAGAGACAGCGTGGACATGGCGAGAAGTGCGCCCCAATCCGATTGTCCCGATGGATCGAACAACGACCGAATCCCCAGCTGTACGGTAAACAGATCAATTTTGCTCAGGTAGATCATCTGACTAAAGAAGTCATCCCAGCTCCAGATGAAGGTGAAGATCGCTGTTGTGATCAGGGCAGGAACGAGAAGCGGCACCACGATTCTGAAAAAAATCTGCGATTGCCCGCAACCGTCAATCGTTGCACTCTCGTCCAGCTCCCGTGGAATACCACGGATGAATTGAACCATGAGCAGAATGAAGAAGGAATCCTGTGCCAGCCACTTGGGCAGAATGAGCGGGAAATACGTATTAATCCAATGCAGCTCGTTATACAGAATGTACTGAGGTACCAGGGTTACATGGTAAGGAAGCATGATTGTGACCAGCATAATGCTGAACCACAAGCCTTTGAACTTGAACTTCAATCTGGAAAAGGCGTAGGCTGCAAGGGAACAAGAAATCACATTTCCCAGCACACTCATAACTGAGATCAGCGCCGAGTTGCCAAAGAAGCGGCCAAACGACACCCCTTGCAATCCTTTCCAGCCATTCACAAAATGATCGAGAGTAAAGCTGGTTGGAATCAGGCTGCTAGTCGTAAAGATGAGATGATTTGGTTTAAACGAACTGAGAATTAACCATAACACCGGATATAACATCAGCAGACCGAAGAGGATAATGGCGGCATGCCTCCCGGCTTGAACCAAACGTCGCTTTAGTGGCATGTGACTATCTCCCTTCCTGATTGTCGCCGTAGAACACCCAGAATTTCGAGGTGAGAAAGACGATTGCGGTGAATACCCCGATAATGACCAGCATGATCCACGCCAGGGCCGAAGCATAACCCATATCAAAGAACGAGAAACCTTTCAGATACAGGTACAAGGTATAGAACATTGTGGCGTCGAGCGGGCCTCCGCGTCCATCCCCGATCACATAAGCGGGTGTAAAGGCTTGAAACGAATGGATCATGCTCATGATCAGGTTGAAAAAAATAACAGGCGAGAGCATCGGAAGTGTGATGCCAAAGAATTGGCGTACCTTTCCGGCCCCGTCGACGTCCGAAGCTTCATATAAATCGGCTGGAATTTGCTTTAGGCCAGCCAGGAAGATAACCATGGCCGAACCAAACTGCCATACAGAGAGTGTGACGATCGTATAGACCACATAATCGGGATGGGCAATCCAGGCGGGTCCGGTGATTCCGAACCAACTCAGAAACTGATTGACCAAACCATTTCCTTCGAAAATCTGACGCCAGACGATCGCAATAGCGACGCTTCCTCCCAATAGGGAAGGGATGTAATACACGGTTCGGTATAAGCCGAGACCCCGAATTCCTTTGTTCAGCGCCATTGCTACAAGCAGGGCGAAGGCAAGCCTGAGCGGAACGGATAGAAATACATAATAAAACGTTAAACCCAAAGATCTGCGAAAGGTATCGTCTTCGGTAAAAATCTGGACATAGTTGCTGAGCCCCGTCCACGTGGGTGATGATAACAAATTAAATTTCGTCATGGACAGGTAGAGTGACGCAACCATCGGTCCGAGTGTCAGACAGAAAAGTCCGATGAGCCAGGGCAGCAGAAACAAATAGGCAGTCATATTCTGCTGGCCGTATAACGGCTTGGACAGCTTTCTCATCATAGGCCTCCCTTCAGGGTTGGATGTGAATTCGTGATCACCGCTGAATTGAATCCGCTTACAATATTTGCGGTGATTCTCTTGGTAAATTCATCATACCGGGGAGGGGGAGAAGCCGGAATCTCATTTCTTCGGATCATGATTATCAATTTTTTCGGAATGCAGCAAACGATAATCCGAAGGACTTATGTTGAACATTTTTTTGAATTTTGAACTGAAATAGCTTGGGGAACGGAAGCCTGTCAGCTCTGTAACATCCCAGACGGTTAGTTGGGTTTCCCTCAGTAAACGTATGGCATGTTTCATTCGCACCTCGGTTACGTATTGAATAAAAGAGATGCCCGCAGCTTCTTTGAATATCTCTGAAAAATAGGTAGAGTTGTAGTTATATTGCTCAGCTAACGAAGTTAATGTCAGTTCCAGCATGTAATTTTCCTCGATATATCGTTTGGCCGATTCAATAACCGTATCTTCTCCAACCTCGGATGGCTGCTGTTGATTCACAAAATCTTCCACCCAATGCATCAGCAGCAGTTCTGCCTGGTCTGGAGTTTTTAGCCAAAGCACCCATTCCGGGGAAATCCACGAGGATTCCTGTTCGAACAATAATGAAATTTGAAAAAGGCTTCGGATCATATGGGAAGTGGATATCCGAAATGAGTCAGCAAGCTCCTTTTGAATCACGCTGCGGAAGGAATCCAGCTCTCCACGAATGAGGCAACGATGCAGCATGCGACTGGTTTCCTCAGGCAGTAATGGACTATGATCTACTTCGGGCACACGGTCCTGTGCACCTTTGCGCCCAGCAGAGTTCCAAGCCAAGAGGGAATGAATATAGCCTTCTTTCCAGCGCTCAAACCCAGACACGGACAATCCCAATCCAACTTGTACATCCATCGTTAAGACAGAGCGGGTCTGTGCTGTGATCTGCTGAGCAAATTCGTGCTGAATACCTTCCAATGTAATGAAATGCATAATACCGGGGTGGGCTCCGTCATGGAACACTTGCACATTATCTGGATAAGACTGGGCTATTTCGTGACAAAGCAGCTCAAAGGGAAGGTGAAGCGTTTCGGGAATACGTTCCCCTGAGACAGTCTGCAGACCGGAGTTTCGCATGCCAGCGGTGATAAAACAGACGCTGTGATCCTGCCAGGATTCCAGATGAAACAGCCGCATCCGCTCTGGCAGTGAAGAAGGTGGGAGGCGATGTCCCCTAACAAGATCAAGCAGGAAACGCTGCTTCATTTCTTTGTAATACTGGGAGATACGCCATTGCATCATTTCGGAATCGCCGTGCAGCTGTTTCTTTTTATCCAACTCATCTTTGATTTTATTTAAAATGGTTTTCAGTTCATCCCGGGTTACAGGCTTCAGCAAATAGTCCATGGCCTGGCTGCGCACACCTGCTCTGGCATAGTGGAAATCTTCATATCCAGTGATGATCATAATCTGAATGGAAGGATTAAGGCTTCGGCAAATGTCCAGCAATTGGATGCCATCCATGACAGGCATGTTCATGTCTGTAATTAACAAGTCAAAATGTTCAGCTTTCAGAAGCTCTTCCGCTTCGATGCCGTTTGCCGCTTCACCTGAAATGACAAAGCCCAAGTCTTGCCAGTTCACTTTTAATTTTAGTCCTTCGCGAACCTCGATCTCGTCATCTGCGATCAATACGTTGTACATCATATTCCTCCTGTGCGGGTAGAATCAGTTCAATAGACGTGCCGTTATGCTCTCCGTTCTCGATCTGAATGTTAAACAGACTTCCGTAATGCAAGCGGCAGCGTGCAACTACATTACCGAGCCCAATGTGCCAGCTTTTGCTTCGCAATAGGGGTTCCAGCTGAGATGTTTCAACAGGATCATGAATTTTCTGAATGACTTCGGCTGAAATCCCGGGCCCATTGTCTGAAATGTTGAAATGCAGGTGGTTATTCCGTCTGGAGATCCGGATGTGTACCTCTGCCGTCGTCTGATGCTGGAAGCTGTATTTGACGGCATTCTCAATAAGCGGCTGAAGAATAAATTTGATGATGACCAGAGAATTCAGCCTGCCTTCCTGTGTCAGAGTAATGTCCAGCTTATGACCGAAACGGGTTTGCAGAATGGAGATGTAGTGGCGGATATAAGCCAGTTCCTCTGTAAGCTGTACCCTGTCGTCACTTGTATTCATGGAGAATCGCATCATTTTGCCCAGATCCTCAATGACGTGAACTGTATCATCCGTTCGGCGCTGCATGGCGAGACTGCTCACCAGTTCCAGCGTGTTAAACATAAAATGGGGATTAATCTGCATGAGCAAAGCTTTATACTCAGCTTGCTGGCGGAGCAGCTTCAGCTCGAATTCGTTCTGGATGTGCTGTCGCAATCGGCTGATCATGTAGCGGAAAGTGGAGATGACATAACTGACTTCGCTTTTTACATTTTTGTCCGGAGGCAGAAGGGACTCTGCTTGATCGAATGCGCCGCGCTGTACCTGTCTCATGGCCAATACCAGTCGTGTTAAAGGTTTGGTGACGCCATAAGAGAGCCAGGCAGCTGTAAATAAAGAGACGAGAATAAGAACAATGGTGACCACCAGAATGGTACTCTGAAGTTTGTGAAGAGAAGAATATAGCTCTTTTTCCGGTGCCAGACCAGCCAGCATCCAGCCCGTACGCCCCAGCTTTTTGTATACCAAAATGTCACGCTGTCCTTCATCATTGTTCAGGTAGACCACACCCGATTTGAGCGAGTTGTTCCGAATCTGATCGATTTCTGCTAAAGCTTCGGCACCAAGCTGATTGGCCTGTTGGGAAAGAATAGGGCTTCCTTGTTCGCCCAGCAGAAAAATAGTGCTGCTCTCAGCCAGATGGATTCGGTTAAGCGGTTCCAGAAAGTAAGATTCGTTGACGTTAATTTTCATCACATTTTGGGCTGTAGCATGGTGAAAGGTCCCAATGGGCATCAGCAGGCTAATTACAGGGTTGCCGTGATCTCTTATGTTTTCATGTTGATCGGTATGTGCAGGCAGCCAGTGATTCCCTGAGATAAAGAAACTTTTGTACCATGATTCTTGCAAGAAGAGAGGGTCGGTCGTTACTTGATTTTCACTGCCAATCCGCAGCCCATTTCGTCGATAGATGGAAACATCGGAGATACTGGTGTAGCTGTTCGTAGCCTGGGTCAGAAAACGGCTCATCCCCAGATTGACAAGCATCTTTTCCCCTTCAGGAAGGTTGGGGTCACTCATCGCGTTATCCCAGTTCTTGGCGGTATCGCTGTTGAAAACAAGAGAGGCTGCATCATAGATCTGCATCTGAACCATATCGACATAGGAGCCGTATTCCTCCATCTTCTCAAGAGCAGAGGATTCAATGTAAGAGCGAATCACAGTACGTGATTCCTTAAAGAGTAGGAAGGAGAGTGTACCAAAACAGAGAACGAAGAGCACAACGATAAAGGCGATCAGGCGGCTTTTTAATGAGAAAAACATGGGTTCCTCCTTAAGCGAATAGACGTCAAGACCATCGTCAAAATGGGAAAAAGACTGCGTATTATACGCAGTCTTTGAATTAAATGTGGTTGGAGCGGCTTTGCGTTCCTAGAAACGAACCAGATTGTTGATGCGAACAGGTAAACCGGTTGCAATAGCGCGATTGGCTGCAATTCCGGTGAGGATGGATCTTGCTCCGTCGAATTGGTTGGCAGCGCGATGGTATGGATCTTCCGCTGGCTCTCCAAACAGATCATTCAGAAGTACAGGATCACCTCCGCCATGACCGCCTTCTTTTTCCTCGACATGAACCTCGTACGGGGCATCGAACATGGGAAGGACACGCAGTGTTTTCCCAATCAATGCACCTTCAAGATTTTTGTCACCCAGCGAGTTAACATAGGATTGTTCAACAATATTCATTTCGATCCGGCCTTTGGTGCCATTAATGGCAATGCGGTAGCCTTCCCACGGCTGATATGCAACCAGTGAATAGGTCAAAATGGCTTTGTTCTGATACTGGACAAGAACGCCCATCGTATCCTCGATGTTGATGCCATCTCCAAATACGCTTTGATCCCGCTGGTAGCCGTCTTCCGGTTCAGCATCCAGATACATGGCTTTGAGATGTGCATCCGAATCCAGATGCAGGGCAAAAGGATCTTCTTGCGCAATCGGGTTGCCCGTTGCACGATTGTAAAACTGGGTCACGCCTCGTTCCTCTGCGTTCTCTCTACCATAATACATGAGATCGCCGAATGCGAAGACGGTCTCAGGCTGCGAACCGATCCAGAAATTGACCAAGTCGAAGTGATGCGTGGATTTGTGCACGAGCAGTCCGCCACTATTACGCTTGTCCCGGTGCCAGCGGCGGAAGTAGTCTGCGCCATGGCGCGTATTCAGCAGCCATTCGAAGTGGACCGAAGTCACTTTGCCGATTGTGTCATTCTGAATCAGTTCACGTATTTTGGTATGGTGCGGCGCATAACGGTAGTTAAAGGTGACGCGTATATTTTGTCCAGTCCGCTTGACGGCATCAAGAATATCCTGACATTTGTGTTCATCGATGGTCATGGGCTTCTCAGTCACAACATCACAGCCAAGCTCCATTGCCCGAATGATATATTTGTGGTGGGTGCGGTCGATGCTGGTTACAATGACGAAGTCCGGCTTCTCGTTCTCAATCATCTGATCAAACTGATCTGCAGGATAGGTTGGCACCTCATTGTATTTATATTTTTCCCTCAGCAGCTGATTGGCGTAATTCATGCGTGTCTGGTTAATATCGCAAAAAGCTGCAAGTTCGGATGTTTCCCTGAAATTTTGGGCTAATGCTCCATAGAAAAATTCAGCACGGCCGCCTGTTCCGACCAATACATAGCGTTTTTTGTTACTCATGTCTATCGCCTCCTTGAATATAGCTCTAGACTATAACAAGGAAGCACTTCATTCGCCGCTTTTTGTGCGTAATCGCTTTCAAATGCCGCTTATTTTGCTATAATTCAACTAAAGGGGGCAGCTGCATGATACAGACATTTCAAGCGGATTACCATGATCCCACCGGATATTTGAATATCGAATATGATCGCCGCATTGGATATTTTTCCATGACCGATGACCATCTGCATGACCATTATGAGCTGTACTACCTGCTATCGGGTGAGCGTATTTACTTCATCAAGGATCGAACTTATCGGATCAAAGCCGGAGACTTCGTATTCATTAACCGGAATACCGTTCATAAAACGATGGAGAGTGGAAGACCAGACCATGATCGAATTGTTCTGTATATCAAGCCAGAGCTGTTCACCGAATTGGCCATTTTACCTGAGCTGGCTGAGGGGCTTAAGGAGCCATTCGGCTGGAATATTCCCATTCTGAGGCTTCCTTCACAGGTAAGTGAAACAGCGGAGCGAATAGTCAGTGAAATGATTGATGAGATGGTCCATACCAGAGCTGGAAGCAGTCTGCTGCTGCGTCAGCGATCCGTTGAACTGCTGTTGTTTGCTTACCGTAATAAACATTTGAGTACCGTACACTCGGCCGACAGTGAGCCGGTTCTGCATCCCAAGGCACAGGCAGTGGTGCGTTATCTCAACGATAATTATCAGCAGGATTTAGCGCTACCGGAGGTTGCTGCATTATTTCGAATTAGTCCCCATTATCTCAGCCGTTTGTTCAAACAGACCACAGGTTTCACGTTCAGCGATTATCTCAACCTGCTTCGGGTGAAGGAGGCGCAGCGCTTGCTGCGTGAAAGCGAGGATTCCATAACGGAGATCGCTCTGCGAGCGGGATTCAGCAATTTTTCACATTTCGGGAAGATGTTCAAGCGGACGGTTCAGGTGTCACCGAGGAAATATCGACAGGAGTATAGAGATGCAGGTTCGATGAGAGTGCTGAGATAGGGTGGGTTTATTTCAAACGTTGGAGTCCCTTAATAATGATGTTTGTTTTATCACTTACCTTTTGTAATTCTTTCAATGAAAGCTTCGCATAGGCTGGAGGGACCACGTGCCAGTACTGATGGAAAAGATCACTTCGCTCGATATATAATCTTTGTGTCGTTCCATCGACCATATTCGTAATGAGCCCATAATATTCGAAAGCGTTCTTCATATTGTTCGTATAGATACTCAGGTTTGTTTCATCTGTTGTTTTGTTGCTTTGGATGTATCGATCCAGCTCTTTTTTATAATGTATACTTTCCAGAATAACACTGCGGTAAGCGGAGTCGGCAGAAGACTCGACACGATGCTTGAGTTCACGATACTTATGAAAAAAGATGGATGCAATAATCAGAATGATAGTGAATAAAATCAGAATAATATGTCGTGTTTTTGTACTCATAAATACGTCCTTGTTTATGTATTTAGTATGTTCCCATTTTGAAAATGGAGTTCTACATAATAACATGTAACGAAACGTAAACCTATAGGTAAATACAGGAAGGAATTCTTGGTGATTCACGATCCGAAGGTGAACATGTAAAAAAAAGAACCTGAGCTATCCTGCGTGCGCAGACATTAATTCAGGTCTATTATGACGTTGTATAACTGAGTTTAAATCTCACATCATGGACAACCTGCTCAAACCGAAATTTGACTTGTATCATTCTCCGGTCGCAACTTCATCTGTAACTCTTCATCTCGTGGACAGACCATCACACCATCAATGACATCAAGACGTGCGGCCTGAATGGAGGAACGAAGTGCGAGTTTGGCTGGCTTGATCAATACCTTCCGATCCGGTTCGGGTGGGTAAAATAATAGAAGGAAAATATCCATTCAGTCCATTTTCCATCTTGCGGTTCAAGAGCAACCGGCGTATATTGAGATTTAACTAAATTAGGAATAAATTGAAAGATTGATAGCTTGTAATGACATTTTGTACATAAAGGGAGAAGCCGATGATACAGACCAGATTGGACGAATTGGGTATTGTATTGCCCCAAGCAAGTACGCCGGCAGCAAAGTACACCAATGCAGTGATTGTAAATGGAATCATGTATGTGTCCGGTAAAGGGCCGGATACGCGAGAGCGTAGCAAACTGGGGGAGCAGTTTACGACGGAGCAGGGATATGAATTTGCTCGAAGTGCTGCCATCGAAGTGTTGGCTGTCGTTCAGGATGTGCTTGGTTCACTGGATCGGGTAAAACGGGTGGTCAAAGTGCAGGGGGTCATCAATGCCACCGCCTCTTACGAGGAGCACCATAAAGTGTTAAACGGGTTCTCGGATCTGATGCTGGATGTGTTCGGAGAACAGGGCGTACACGCTCGTTCTGTATTTGGCGCTGTATCCGTGAGGGATAACTTGCCACTGATTATTGACTCGATATTTCAGGTGGAGGAGTAGATTGCATGACTAATTTGGCTTCAATGAATCCGTTAATGCTGTCCTTTCCCGAAAGTTTTGATACACCGCGTTTGACCATTCGTGCCCCGAGGTGGGGAGATGGAGCCGCAGTGAATGAGGCAATTCATGAAAGTGCGGAGCAACTGCGATTATGGTTGCCTTTTGCCGAGAATGTTCCTTCACTTGAAGAATCGGAAGTGCACGTTCGCAAGGCGAGACTGCAGTTTTTGGAACGCACCGATATGGTTCTGCATGTGCTAGACAGGCATACGGATCAATTCGTGGGCAGCAGCGGCTTGCATCGAATGGACTGGAATGCACGCTGTTTCGAGATTGGTTACTGGATCAGATCTTCGCGTGCCGGTGAGGGTCTCATGACAGAAGCGGTCAGAGGCATTGAGCAGTTCGCAATAACCTATCTGGAGGCGAACCGGCTGGAAATCCGCTGTGATGCCCGCAATGTGCGAAGTGCCAAAGTGGCTGAGCGCGCAGGCTATACGCTTGAAGGTGTACTGCGCAAGATGCGGCGTGACAGTACAGGCACGTTAGCAGATATGGTGGTGTTTGCCAAGGTAAGAGGCGATGAGTTTGAATAAAATAGTTTGAGTTGAGATAAGAGATGAATCGGAAAATGATTTAAAAGAAAGAAAGAAAGAAAGAAAGAAAGAAAGGAAGAAAGAAACGGCTTCTGGAGGAACACGGTGTGTTGTTCTCGAGGGCCGTTTTCTGGTATGCAAATATTGGAGGTTGGGTGTAATGCTTAATGGACTGCTTAATGAATTGGAGCAGATAAAAGGAATGGCCTTACCTCATTGGATTGGGAATGTTGACGTATAGCGGTGTCTCACCACGCTGATGGAACCGGCTGAGCAGATTGGCTTTGGCCGGTAACGTCTCGGTAGTCAACAGATCACGAATGACGTCGTTGATGTGCGAGGACTCGGTTGTCTTGTTTCGAAGCTCCACCAACGTATTCCTCACTACCCTCCAGTATGGCTGCTCAGGTTGACCAGTATAGTATGCCAAGCGCTGCACCACATGACTGAGGTGATTGACAAAGAAATAATATTTCAATCGATGCCGTGATTCTTCTTCGGTATACAAGACAGGACTGTTGGCATTGACTACCTGATCGATCCAACCTTGCTGTTCCGCTAAGACTCGATTGACACTGATGCCCTCCAGATCCCTAACCACAAAAGTGGCAGGCATGCCATCTTCAAGACGCAGCATGGAATTCTGTACATGAGCTTCCAGACTAATGCCTGTCTCGGCATACAGTTCGACAAGTGGAACCATGGACAACTCCAGATATTGACGAAGCCATTCATACCAGTCTGTCTGCACCCTCGTATCATTTACACGATCCGGCGACGAAGATGATTGGAGACTTTCCCGGACAGCCCGGAACAACAGCGGTTCGGTTTCTCCGGGAAGTACCTCCATGAGAGAGGCCACAACATAAGGGGCCCCTGAAGCAGAGCGGCAACACTCTGGTGCTTCGCGCAGGATCGTGGAGAATCCGGAGATCAGCGCCTCCTGAGTGGGCGAAGGTATCTCCGGTACCTTCAAGCTACGGTAGCCTTTTTCCAGCAAAATTTGAAATTTCTCTGACGTCCATTGATCCTGAATCTGCTGTACAATTCTGGATGCATCCAGTGTGCGCAGCAACTGCTCTTCATTGTTCTCGCGAATAAAGTTTGTAATTCGAATATGAAGAGACAGCTTGTAGAAACAACTTTCCTTTGGATTCCAGACCGTACGCACCGATGAGGTTGGGTACACGTAGGGTCCGGTAGAGCCCAGATCAATCAAAGTACCTTGTCGTAATAAGGACTTTACAGGTTCAAGTGTCCGCAAATAGGCAGCCTGCCATGGATGACAAGGGATGAGGACATAATGTTTGCTTTCCAGAGGGAGGTGCTTCCAGGCGGCCTCGGCCATTTCCGCAGGAACCCAGGGTGCTTCGCAGCCATAATCCGCGGTATCCAGCCAATCCTCGAATACAAGTTCAGGTGCTCCGGCAAAACAACTGAGAGGAAAGCTAACGCCATATTCTGGCGAATAGGTATGCGAATCCGAAGAACTGAAGCCCTCCAGACTTTTCGGCGTTGGATGAAATGGATGACCACATAGCAGTGCCTGTTCCAGATAGCGAAAATCCAATGTTACAGGAGACTCTGCATTCAATGCGTGCTCCAGATAAGAGGTCATATGCTCCAAACTGTTGTAAACCATCTGCTCCAGTTCTGCCCGTTTCAACATTCGGGCTTCAGGATTGGGTTCTACAGATGATATTTCATCGAGCAACAGCGTCGTTATTTGTTCAAAAGAAACCTCTCTCCAACTATCGGGCTGTGCATCGTCTGATTCTGCAATGTGAAACGTGTCGCCATAGACATGATGTCCGGCGGCGGAACGATGAAGCAGATTTCCATGTATCCTCTGACCAGTACGCGGAAGCTCAATAACAAGCGAAAGGTCTGGCCGCGTGGCAATTCGAACATAAGGATCATGCTGTTCGGTTTCTCGAAGATAGGCGTTCAATATCCGGCTTAGCATCTCCTGACGGGCAAGTCCACTTGGGGATACTGAAGAGGGATGAACAGTCTGCTGGAATGGGTCGATGGTGACGTTATCCTTGGTCATGATTGATTATCATCCTTTCACAAATTATTGGAGCGCAGTTGTACGGGAGCTTTTGGCTCATGAACCGCCGGGCGGCGTACAGCAAGCGAAGCGGCGAGCATGACTGTCCCCATGACGAGAAATACAGCTGGAATTCCCCAGACACCTCCGATTAGAACCCCAATGGACGGACCGGCAATCTGACCAGCCATTAACATGCTGTTGGTAGCTCCGATGCGCACGCCCCGATCCTGATCGGTGGAGGATTTCAGCACGTTGAGCATGACCGTCTGCAATAGGGCGCTGTAGAAGAATCCTTGCAGAAAACGTACAACCAGCAGCCAGGCCACCCCGAATGGAAGCGTATGTGCAAGCAGGCACAAGCCGCATAACAAACCAGCCAGCCGGAGATTGCGTTCGGGTAAGTAACGATCGTTTCGCTTGCCCCACCACGATGCGCCAACCAGTTCGCCAACCGAAGACATCGCGAGTAGAACTCCGACCGTAAGTGCAGCTGCACCCGAGGAAGGCACGATTTCACGAATAAACGGGGTAAACATCGTAAACGTTGCGAAATCTGAAAGCTTGAAAATGATGCCTGCGATAACGAGTCTTCGGGCAACTGGATGTGAAACTAGAGAAACGAAGGCATGGATAATTCCGCTTTTGTTTCTGTTTTTGTCATGATTGTTCAACATAGTGACCGAAGGCTGCTGCTGTTCCACAGGAGATACTAGAGTATTGTTCTTGGCCGTACGTGTTCGATGCGTTGTTGCCCCCGTTAATACGATTGCGGCAAGCACAGCAAAGCTCAATGTCAACGAGGCCGTAATGAACAATAGCGGACGACTTCCCCATGTGTTTACACATATGCTTCCAAGCAGTGGTCCAACGAGCAGGCCTGCTGCCGATGCCCGCTCCAACTGTCCGAGCGCAGAGCCCTGCTTTTGGTCAGGGGCATGGGTTCCCACAAACGCACTGCTCGCATCAGATATGCCACCGAAAGCCCCCTGGCAGAGACGGAACAAAAAGAATTGAAAGGGCGTCTGGGCAATGCCCATTAGAAACATACTAAGGGCCAGTCCGACCAGCGCTCTGACAACCATCCATTTTCGACTCCAACGATCTCCGATCTTGCCCCAAAGAGGGGTCAGAAGAGCGTAGGATAGAGCAGGTGCAGATACGGACAGACCTGTCCACATCAGCACCTCTTCCGGCGTTCCCGCGTTCAGATGCTCCATGTAGTACGGTATAAAAGGGCTGATTCCAGTCAGCCCGGCACTGGAAAGAAAGCGTCCACCCCACAAAATGCGGACGCTCTGTTTCCATGCCATTTGAGACAGCATATGTCTGCTACACCACCTTGATTTTGGCAATTTGAAACCAATTGCTGATCAGATTATCAAGAATGATTCTCAATGTCAATCTTAAATTTTTCAAAAACTTTCCAAAAATTTTAGTGTTGACAGGAAAAAAAAGGATATGCATAATAGGCCCTGTGTCCAATTTTGAAAATGATAATCATTATCAATAAAGTGATTTTGGACAACAATAGGCCCAGAAAGCTGGTGTAAACACATGGAACAAAGTACCCTGCAAATCAAGGATCGATCGTTAAAAGTTGCGGATTCCATTATCGATTGTATCGGTCAAACACCACTGGTTCGCTTGAATTCTCTGTTCGGATCTTCAGGAGCGTCGGTGTATGCCAAGCTGGAAATGATGAACCCCGGCGGCAGCATGAAAGACCGACCTGCACGATACATTATCGAGCAGGGTCTGCGAGACGGAACGATCAAACCGGATACACACCTCATCGAGAGCACTTCAGGAAATCTGGGAATTGGTCTCGCATTAACCGCTAAACGATATGGACTGAAATTCACGTGTGTGGTTGATCCCAAAATCACATCGACGAATCTGAGAATGATAACCTACCTTGGGGCACAGGTTGACATGGTGACTGAACCGGACGAACACGGAAGTTATTTGCAATCCCGCATTCGTAGAGTCAAGGAATTAGCCAGTCAGGACCCGGCAGGTTACTGGATCAACCAGTATGCCAATCCTTTGAACTGGCAAGCTCACTATCATGGTGCAGGTCAGGAGATTGTGGAGCAGATGGATGGGCAGATAGACGTACTGGTGTGTGCAGTGAGTACGACTGGGAGCATTCTGGGCATATCCCGCCGTGTGAAAGAGGCAAATCCGCATGCACGGATTGTAGCCGTTGATGCAGTCGGATCGATCATTTTTGGTACACCATCCCGTCAGCGTGAATTGCCGGGTATCGGCGCCAACCGGGTCCCTGAGTTATTCAGCCCGAACGAGATTGACCAAGTTATTCATGTGGATGATCGGGAATCCGTGCTGGGCTGTCAGAAGCTGCTGGAACGGGAAGGTATTTTCGCAGGAGGTTCATCCGGATCACTGGTTGCTGCATTGGAGAAACTGGTTCCAACCCTGCGGCCTTCAGCCAAGGTGGTTACTGTCTTCGCAGATCGTGGAGAACGTTATCTGGACAGTGTGTATGACGAGCAATGGGTCAGTCAATTGCCGCCAAGCCAAGCTATTAAGAGTATTTAAAAATTTATCTCAGAGGAGAGATCAAATATGAGTACCGTTCAGGATCATAGCCTTTTGTATATGAGTAAACAGGATATTATAGATCTGGGAGGGCTGTATTCAGAGCCATATGTCAAAGCAGTAACCCGTGCACTGGAGCTTCATGCCAAGCGGGATATCGTGCAGCCGTTGAAGCCTTATCTGCGGGTTAACGAGGAGAGCGGTCATATTGCCGATCGCATTATTGCGATGCCTGCGTATGTGGGTGGCGATGTAGCGATCAGTGGTCTCAAGTGGATTGGAAGCAAACATGATAATCCGGCCAAGCGTCATAAGGAACGTGCAAGCGCTCTTATTATCCTCAATGATCCGGAAAGCAACTATCCGGTGGCGGTGATGGAAGGCAGCGTGATCAGCGGGATGCGTACGGCGGCAGTTACAGCCATCGGGGCAAGATATTTAGCCAGAGAAAGTTTCCGCACAGTGAGCGTAATCGGCTGTGGGGTAATCGCCAGAATGCAGATCACCTCGCTGCTTGAACAATTTGACTCCATTCGGACCATCCATCTGTATGACCTGAATGCCGATACGGCCCGCCAGCTTGCCGATGAAATAGGTTCGCGTTTTGATCAGGTTGAAGTACGGGTGGAAGATTCGTCAGAACAAGCGGTACGACAAGCGGAAGTACTCGTAACAGCTACGGTAGCCTCATCGCCGCATATTCCGTTTGAATGGATTGCCAAAGGTACCTTTGTCAGCAACATCTCGATTATGGATTTGCACAAGGATGTATTTACGCAGGCAGACAAAGTGGTCGTGGACGACTGGGATCAGTCCAACCGGGAGAAAAAGATTATTAATCAGCTGGTGCTGGAAGGCAAATTCTCCCGTGAGCAGCTTCACGCTGAACTCGGCGAGATCCTGATAGGGGAAAAGCCAGGACGCGAACATGAGGAGGAGATTATTGTGCTGAACCCGATGGGGATGGCGATTGAGGATATTTCCAGTGCGGCAGAGATGTACGCAAGAGCCGTTGAACAAGGAAAGGGCACACGTTTATGGTTGTAGAGTTGAATACATGGCGTATGCCTCAGGTTGAGAGAGTTCGTGAGCATCTATTGGCACTGAAAGAACAGCAGAACGAACCGGTATGTGCGTACATCCGGGATGTAACAGCACTCGTCGCTCATGTGCATCAACGTGTACAATCCATGCCGGAATCTAGTCAGCTGTTCTATGCCATCAAAGCCAACTCGGAAGAAGAGGTGCTTCGAGCGCTGGTCCCTGTAGTACATGGCTTTGAAGTGGCATCTTTGGGCGAGATCGTGAAGGTGAGACAAGTCTCTGCGGATATTCCGATTCTGTTTGGTGGACCAGGCAAGACGGAAGCCGAACTGCGGGGTGCGATAGCGCATAAAGTGCAGCTTATCCATGTGGAGAGTATGCACGAATTGAACAAGCTGAACGAGATTGCGAGTCAAAATGACGTTCGGGTATCCGTTTTGCTGCGGATTAACCTGAAAGGTCCACTGCCGCAGGCGACACTGGCGATGGGCGGTCGTCCGACCCAGTTCGGAATCGACGAGGCCATGCTGCCACAAATCATGAACCAGCTCCGGCATTTGCCACATATTCAGGTGGAAGGCTTTCATTTTCACTCCCTTTCGAACAACCTGGATGCGGAGCAGCATGTGAAACTGGTTGAGTATTACTGCACGATCGCGCGGGATTGGGCGAGGCAATATGGTTTCACGCTTCGGTATTTGAATGCCGGGGGTGGAATTGGTGTGAACTATGCGCATCTGGAGCAACAGTTCGACTGGAACACATTTGTGAATGGGATTACACCGGTATTGCAAAAGGAACTGCCTTCGGAAACGACTTTGTTGTTCGAATGTGGGCGTTACCTTACGGCATCGAGTGGGTATTATGCAACCGAGGTGCTTGACGTTAAAGTCAACCACGGCAAAACATATGTCATCGTGCGTGGCGGTACACATCACTTTCGCCTGCCCGTTTCTTGGCAGCACAGTCATCCGTTCGAGGTGATTGAGGTGGAGAACTGGACGCATCCGTATGACAGACCCGAGGTGAAGGAAGCCGCTTTTACAGTGGCAGGCCAGCTATGTACACCGAAGGATATTTTGGCAAGTGATATAACGTCAGGCAGAGTTCGGGCAGGAGACATTTTGCTGTTCCACTTCGCGGGCGCCTACGGGTGGGCGATCTCGCATCATGACTTTTTGAGTCATCCGCATCCGCAGCACATTTATTTGCAGTAACACATGAACGGTTTGAGGCAGCGCAATCATGGGAGGTGTCATATGAACGGTCTAACAGCAGCATTGGTCAGGTCCGAAGAGTGGATAATGGTGCGACGACGTATCTTCAGGCAATTGGTGGAGTCGTTTCTGTATGAGCAAATTTTGAGTGAACCGGTGATCCGGCCCCATGCGGAGGCAGAGTATACACTGCGAGGGGAGACGGAGACAGGAGAGAAGGTGGAATACACCTTTTGGGCTGTACGAAAAGAGAGCTTTGATCGCATTCGGTTGTCAGATAAACCAATTATGCGGGTAACATCGAAATATCGAGCTGAAGCAGATTCTATTCCTCGTTTTTTACTGGAGATGGCTGCGCATATTCCCACATCCGAAGCTCAGCTGGGGCAATTCATGGATGAGCTTCAGCAAACCCATCTGAAGGACACGCTGTCTGTGCGATGGCGTGCTGGTCAGCCCGAACCTCAGGTATCGGATTATGACGAGTGGGAATCTGCCCTGATTGAAGGGCATCCGTATCATCCTTGTTACAAATCCAGAGTTGGATTCACGCTCTCTGACAATGAAGCCTATGGACCGGAGTTCAGGCCGGAATTCAAGTTGGTCTGGATTGCGATGAAACAGGATGCGGCCCAAATATCTATTTCGTCTTCACTGGACACCTATGCTGAGTTTATCCATAACGAGCTGGGGCAGGAGCTACAAGCATTCAAGTTGATTTTGCAGGAAGCTATCTCAAGTGCGGATTTGAAAGTGAGTTCCAATGCCGATGCCGATGCCGATGCGGATGTTGACGAGAAGGTGAATACGGATGGGGCTGCACGTGTGGATGAATATGTATTTGTTCCTGTGCATCCCTGGCAGTGGGAACGAATCATATCGGTGGCGTGTGCGGAGCAACTCCGAACAGGGGAGTTTATATATCTGGGTCAAGCAGGTGACACCTACCGTCCTCAACAATCCATTCGCACATTGACGAATGTGAGCCATCGCGATAAACCGTATGTCAAACTGCCGCTGAATATGGTGAATACGTCATCCGGACGAATTCTCGCACAGCACACGATCATGAATGCAGCCCGTATCTCGGACTGGCTTGGTCGTGTGGTGGCAGAGGATACGTTTTTGCAGGATGAGCTTGGTCTGATTGTGCTGAAGGAGATTGCGGGGGTATCGTACCATCACCAGAAACTGCCCAATCTGCTGGAGCACAAAATATACGGATCACTCGGGGCTATCTGGCGAGAAAGTCTGCACCCGCGCTTAATGGCAGGAGAAGAGGCTTTGCCATTCAATGCGCTGTGTCATCTCGATCAGCAGGGCATTCCGGTCATTAAACCGTGGATAAACCAATATGGCCTGGATCGCTGGGCACGGCAATTGCTGAATGTGGCGGTGGTACCGCTGATACATCTGCTGTACGTGCACGGAGCTGCGCTGGAATCACATGCACAAAATATGATCATCGTGCTGAAACAGGGATGGCCCAGCCGGATTGCGCTTAAGGATTTTCATGACGGTATCCGTTACTGCCCATCCATTCCTCACCCGTTTGGATGCCCGGATATTGAATATCCGCCTGCCAACCATCAGCGGGTGAATCGCAATTCGTTTGTGGAGAAAGAAGATCCTTCCGAGGTGAAGGACTTTATGTTGGACGCGTTGTTTTTTATCAATCTGACCGAAGTGGCATTTTTTCTGGAGAAGCACTTTGGCCTGAGCGAAAAGCAATGGTGGCGCATGGCTGCCGAAGTCATTTTCAATTACCAGGAACGGTTCCCGGAGTTACAGACGCGATTTGAACAGTTTGACGTTTTTGCATCCGAGATCGAAGTGGAACAGCTGACCAGACGGCGAATTCATGAAGGGCCGGGGGATTGTGTGCATCGGGTGAAGAATCCACTGCATGTCTACAGACCAGTGCGACAGCACTAATCAGGAGGGGAGGAGAGCATACGCATGGAAAGAACAAGAATATCTGAATATCGGAGCCATGATGAGGATCAGGATAGGCAACCGTTTTGCACAGAGGACTTCACCAGCCAGTTAGAAAATGGTGTTGCAAGTTCTAGACTTGGAGTGGAGAAGGAGCATTGGCTAGATCAGCAAAGAAAACTGTACACCGCAGCGCTGTCTTCACAGCACTCTACGGATGCACGTAGACGCATATTCAGGCAGTTGGTTGAATCCTTGATGTACGAAGGTGTTATTGCATATAGCTCACGGAAGGAGCAGGGGTTCGACGTTTGGGAAATGGAAGGTATTGGTTTGAACGGCGAACGGGTTATCTACGCATGCAGGGGAACGAGGCATCTGACCTTTGGTCGTTTGCGGTTGAACCATGAACCGATTACAAGACGTGTCTATGTGGATGAGACTCCGGCTTGGGTTTCGGAAAGTAGCAGCATTCAAAAGGGAGGACCTACTCAGGGTGCAGCTACTGTTGGGCAAGAAGCGGAGTCAATTTCTCTATTTTTGCTGGAAGTCGGACCAGCGATAGGCGCGGATGAAGGGAAGCTGCTGCATTTTGTTAAAGAACTGGAGCAGACGCTGATCAATGACACCCTGGCGCGATATGTACGGGCTGAGCGGCAGAATGATTTACACGCTCTTCCCGATGAAGACTGGGAAAGTGGAATTATCGAGGGCCATCCATATCATCCAAGTTATAAATCCCGTATCGGCTTCAGAATCGAAGATCAGCTTGAATATGGACCCGAGTTCGGCGGATGCATTAAACCGATATGGGTCGGAATTCATAAGCAAAACGCACGGATAAGTCATGGTACGAATGAACATGGACCGGCTGCAAGGGAATGGCTTCGGGATCAAATCGGCGAACAAGTGCTGGAGCGCTTCCTCACGTCACTACAGGAACTGGGTACTTATCCAGCAGAATATGTGCTGATGCCAGTCCATCCGTGGCAATGGCGAACAACGATCAGTTCCGTTCTTGCCGAAGATATTCGTAACGGAAGCATCGTACCGCTTGGCAGCAGCGAAGATCGGTACACTGCTCAACAGTCGATCCGCACGCTAGCTAACCGATCACGTCCCAATTTACCGTACCTAAAGCTGTCGCTCAGTATGATCAACACATCAACAGGCAGGGTGATCGCCCCACATACGGTGGAGAATGCACCTCTCATTACCGATTGGCTGCAGGGGATTAGCATGCAAGATCCCTACTTGAGAGATGAGCTGCGAGTCATTCTTCTGGGGGAGATTGCTGGCGTTGCATATGACAATCATCAGACACCGGATGCTTTGAAGCCCCTCTCGTATGGTGTGATGTCTTGCATTTGGAGGGAAAGTGTACATTCCCGGCTGGAACCGGGTGAATCAGCGATTCCGTTTAATGCATTAGCTACACTGGACTATGCAGGGCGCCCGGTAATTGATCCTTGGGTGAAAAAGCTGGGTGCTGATGAATGGCTGTCCGAGCTGCTGCTGACTGCGGTACGGCCGCTCATTCATTGGTTGTTCGCTCATGGGATTGCCCTGGAGTCTCATGCACAGAATATGCTGCTCATTCACCGGGAAGGCATACCCTCACGCATTGCGCTGAAGGATTTTCACGATGGAATTCGATTTACAAGAGAGGCACTTGCCGATCCAAAGCTCTGTCCAGCGCTTGTCGAGGTACCGGAATATCACCGCCGTGTGAACCGCAATTCATTCTTGGAGACGGACGAACCGACAGAAGTGCGGGATTTCATACACGATGCCTTTTTCTTTATCAATCTTGGAGAACTTGCTTTGTTCATGCAGGAGCATTACCAGGTCAGAGAGCAGACCTTCTGGAGCAGTGTTCGTAAGATCATTACCGACTATCAACAGCGTTTCCCTGAATTTCATGAACGTTACGAATTGTATTCCTTGTTTGATCCTGAGATCGGAGTGGAGCAATTGACGAAGCGGCGTTTGTTTCCAGATGATGAATTGCGTATTCATCAGGTTCCGAATCCACTGGCTCACTCGATTATGGATAAATATGGGTCGAATGACGATGGAATAAAAAATAGTATATGAGATCAAAAGAATATTGCATGGACAGAAACTGGAATTGTGGGATATTGTTTTAATAATGATAATCATTATTGATTAGGTTATTAAATAGGATCAGGGGGTTGGATCGAATGCAAGTAGAGAGAAAGAGAATTGGAATGAAATCATGGATACATTTTGCGATGTTGGCCGTACTGATGCTGGTGATCGCGGGTTGTGGAAATTCGGGATCGGGTGCCGCCAATGGTACTGCAGCGGAAACCGCTCCAACCGAACCAAAGCAAGAAGAAACCGTAGCCAATACTGGAGATACACGTACCGTCAAAGATGCTTATGGTGAGGTACAGGTTCCAACCAATGCAAGTCGAATTGTGGTACTGGACATTGGGGCCTTGGATAATTTGCTCGAGTTGGGCATTACACCTGTGGGCGCACCTTCCATCCTGGCAGCAGGTGATCCGTATCCGGCTTATCTGAAAGGCACAGAAGGCATTGAAAATATCGGATCGGTGAATGAACCAAGCCTGGAGGCTATCGATGCAATGAAGCCGGACTTGATCATTGGTAATAAAGATACACATGACGCTATCCATGATCAGTTAAAACAAATCGCGCCTACGGTGTTTGTAGAGACACTCGGGGTTACCTGGAAAGAAAATCTGCAGCTTCATGCCGATGCTGTAAACAAGCTGGAAGATGGCAAGAAGCTGTTGGATACATATCAGCAGCGCATTGAGGAATTGAAATCCACGCTTGCAGGCAAAGATGCCAAGGAAGTATCGCTGTTCCGTCCCCGTGAAGACAAAATTCAGGTCTATCTGAAAGAAACCTTTGCAGGTACGATTATGGAAGATGCCGGAATTATTCGTCCCGCAGCACAGCAGGATGCAGGCTTCTCCAAGGATATTACGGAAGAACAGATTGCTGATCTCGATGGTGACGTAATTTTCTGGTTTAACCGTGAGCCGGATGCGTTCGCCAAACTGGAGAAAAGTAAATTGTGGGCAACGTTGAAAGGAGTTCAAAACCAAGCTGTGCATCCGGTTGATTGGGAGTACTGGATGAGTGGTCTGGGCATTCAGGCTGTAAACAAGGTCGTTGATGACTTGAACACCTATGTAGCCAACTAAACGCAAAATATGCTGCACCTTTTCCTGAGACAGGGGATTGGGAAATCAGCACTATCATTCGCAATTATGCTTCCAAGTGGTCATAGCTTAACTGTAAAATTGGGTCGTCGAATGTGACGATCCAATTTTTCTGATTTTTCTGCATAGGGCTCGTGCCACGTTATATTCGTGCTCTATATTTGATCTTATATAATAGAAGTAAAAATGTTGACAGTCCGTTTTTTTAAAATGATTTATACAACTTATTGAAGTACATAAATCAAGCAGCATGCAGGTCGGAGGCTTAAAAATGAACACAAATACCAGGTTTAAAATCACTGGTTTAGCAACCATCATCGTGTTGACACTTCTTGCATTTCTATTCAGCTTCATGTATGGCATCGTACAGATTCCATTGCGTTCCGTTGTGGCTGCGTTCTATGCCTTTGACGGATCGCGTGAACACCTGATCATTCAAACCGTCAGGCTGCCAAGAGCGGTTATTGCCGCAGTGGTTGGAAGCTCATTGGCTGTGGCCGGGTGCCTGATGCAGGCGATTAGCCGCAATGCCCTGGCAGGTCCTGAACTGTTCGGTATTAATTATGGCGCGGCACTTACCGCGGTTCTTGCTTCCTTTTGGCTGGGAACGACGTCTCTGCAATTATTTGCATGGTCTGCGCTGTTGGGGGCGGCGGTTGCAGGTGTACTGGTTTTCCTTCTTAGTTCCACGGGCAGACAACCCTTATCTTCCGTCAAACTAGTTCTGGCAGGGGCTACATTAAATTTGTTATTTGCTTCATTGACACAAGGCATTCTCATCCTGAATGAGCAGTCCCTGGATACGATGCGCTTCTGGTTAGCGGGTTCATTGACAGGCAGAGATCTCGATCTGTTTATTCAAATTCTGCCTTATCTGATCCCTGGCTTCATCTGTGCGTTTGCCTTAAGCAGTCAATTGAACATTTTTGGATTAGGAGATGAAGTGGCTCAAGGATTAGGACAGCGCATGAAAATGATTAGAATCATCTGTATTATCGCAATTGTTCTGTTAGCTGGCAGTGCTGTCGCACTTGCCGGACCTATCGGATTTATCGGGTTAGCCGTTCCGCATATTGCAAGATCGATAACAGGCAGTGATTATCGCTGGGTAGTGCCGTACGCTGCTGTTCTAGGGGCACTACTGCTGCTCACAGCAGATATTGGCGCGAGATTTGTGTTGCCAGGGCAGGAAATTCCTGTTGGGGTGGTTACAGCCTTCTTCGGTGCTCCTTTCCTCATCTATCTGGCGCAAAGAAAGGAGAGATCGATATGATTTCTTCTATGATAAAGAGACGTGCATTCACCATTATTCTGATCCTCTTGCTGTTGAATGCGGGAGCGCTTGTGCTAAATGTGATGTTGGGAGATCGCTCCATCCCTCCTGAAGCAGTATTGCGCAGTTTGATGGGCAGGGGAGATCCGGAATATCACTTCACCATTCATCAGTTAAGGCTGCCCCGGGTACTGACCGGTTTTCTGGTTGGGTGCGGTCTGGCATTGGCGGGTACAATCCTACAGGTCATTACGAGGAATCCTCTGGCATCACCTGGTGTGATTGGGCTGAATTCGGGTGCGGCTGCGGCCGTGGTTGCCGTCATGGTGCTGGTTCCTGCTTTTCCAATGCGGCATATGCCGTGGATTGCATTCATTGGAGCCTTTCTCGCGGCTACGGTCATCTATGGATTGTCATGGAGAAAAGGAGAGGCAAGCTCCACGGTTCGCATGCTGCTGATTGGTGTGGGCATCTCTTCAATGGCAGGTGCGTTAATCACGTATTTGCTGACGGTGGGCAAAATATTCCGGGTCTCCCAGGCTTCCGTGTGGATGGCAGGCAGTCTATACGGACGAACGTGGGAACACTTTTGGCCTTTAATGCCGTGGCTGCTGATTCTGTTTCTTCTATTAATATGGATGTCCAGACGGCTGGATATGTTTCTGCTGGATGTCCAGTCGGCTGCTGGACTCGGTCTGCGGGTGGAGACGATGCGGGTGTTGTTCCTTCTGATGAGTGTAGGGCTCGCCGGGTCTTCGGTGTCGATGGCAGGAACGATTGGCTTTGTTGGTTTAATGGCTCCTCACATGGCAAAACATCTGGCAGGCAGCCGAAGTCTGGTTCGCTTGCCAATTGCGGCGTTGCTTGGAGGATTGATCGTCATGCTCGCAGATCTCGCCGGACGAACATGGTTCGCTCCGTATGAGATTCCAGCCGGATTGATTACAGCGATGATCGGGGCTCCATATATGATGTATTTGCTGTTACGACGCAGAGGGATATAATGAAGAAAAGGATTCAGAATGCAAGAAAGGCTGGTGCATTTTTTCATGTCATCCTATGTGAACGAAGCCAATCTAATCTATCTTTTATCTTCCGTACGTAAACGAAAGTTTCCCATGACCCGACAAGCCAAACATGTTCGGGTTCCTGTATACATATTATGCTTTATTACAGAGGGCGAAGGAGTTGTTGTGCTGGATGGTGCGCTACAGAAGGTTCGTCCTCTCCAGTTATATTTGCTTGTACCCGGCATGATTGTGGAATTCCCCGAACAAGGGAGTACTTTCGAATATTATGGTATATGGTTTGAACCGATCCGGCTAACCAAGACCAGAGGAAGATATGAAGCATTGCCTTCTTTGTCCTTATCCGGTGCACTCTCACCAGGGCATATTCCCGTGCATCATCCGCAACAGATCCTCCAACAGATCGTACAGTTGTATCATCACAGTGGGCAGGAAAGAAATCGGGATTCATTGAATTTGAGAATTCAGTTAGAGCAATTGATTCAAGATATTATGAAGAATGAACCGGAACAGCCGGATACCGTATTGGATGAACGGGTTGAACGGAGCATCCTTTATATGGAGCAGCACTATACGGACAAAGTAAGCATTGAACAGCTGGCTGAAGCAGCAGGTGGCATGCCGCCGGTTGCTTTTTCACGTTTGTTCCGAAGTGAAACAGGTCTGCCGCCAGTCGAGTACCTGAGCAATGTGCGCATGACCCGGGCGAAGCAGATGCTGAATACGAAGAACAGTCGAGTGAAGGAAGTGGCAGCTGCGGTTGGTTTTCGAAGTGAATTTTACTTTAGCCGCATGTTCCAGCGCATGGTGGGTGTATCTCCTACATTATATATGAAGCGAGGCAAGTTAAAGGTGGCTGTAGCATCCTCGCTCGGATTCGACGACCATCTGAAATCAGTTGGAATCGAGCCGGTCTGTGTGGTGGATTTATTCCAGTATCCAGGACAGAGCAATGAGCAGTATGCGGAGCAATTGCAGAGACAACTGCTGGAATTGGAGCAGTCCAATCCGGATATGATTATCGCCGATCATTATCATACAGAGTTCAGAGAGCAGTTTAAACTAACGGCTGCGCCTGTATTTCTGGATTTCTCTGTGTGGGACTGGAAAGGAAACTTTGAGAAAATTGCCGAGTTGGTGAACCGGGAACGCGAGGCTGCGGAGATGCTGACACGTCTGGATATGCAGATTGAGACAACAGGCCAGACATTGCGCCGGATGCTAGGCCAGGAACGGATGACCATCATGCAAGTGAGCCACCGGACGATTGGCATTCAGGGCAGGGTGAATCATCCGCTCAATGAATTGGTATACGGCGAGCTTGGTCTGCGCCCGGGTAATCAAGCACCAGCAGAACTGTGGCGAATGGAGCTGCAACCGGAGGCCATGCCTATATTGGAGACGGAACATCTGTTAATTCATCATCATCATATTCTAGCGGGTAGTGACAAAATGTATGATGAGTTGACCAGAACGGCAGCATGGCCCCAGATTCCAGCGGTGAAGGTTGGAAAAGTAAAGCGCATTCCCAATTGGTTTGTAATGAGCTGGACTCCGTTGGGTAGACAACGAATTATGAATGAATTAATGGCAGCTGTGGGTGAACATCAACAGCGATAAACAGCACTGAACGGGTAGCGTTTCAGCAGGGATTGTACTGCAATAGGTGGTCTACTCATGTTAAGGAGAGCGAAGAATGAGACGGATTGGGCAAGGAAGAACGGCTGAGATCTATGAGTACCCATCAAATCAGATTATGAAATTATACCATGCGGATTTTCCAACCGAAGCTGTCCAGAATGAGTTTCGAATTACCGAAGCAGTATTCCATAAGGGCTTACCTGTTCCACAAGCAATGTCGTATATGGATGATGTAATGCGCAAAGGGATTATATTTGAACGGATTGAAGGCAACACGATGTTATCCCTCATGATTCAGGACCCCATGTTGATTGAAGAACTATCGCGTCAAATGGCAGTCTGTCATCATAGCCTTCACGCCCAACAGGATGATGAAGGAGCACTCCCCACACAAAAGCAGATTCTTATTGGAGCCATTCGAAATACCTCTCTATTGTCGGAAGAGGATAAGATGCAGGTCATTGCTTATTTGTCGTCTCTTCCAGAGCGAAAGCAAATTTGTCATGGCGACTTTCATCCCGATAATGTCATGTTAAATGAAATGAGAGATCAATATTGGGTTATAGACTGGATGACAGGCATGTCGGGTGATCCAGCGGGTGATGTGGCACGAAGCTGGGTAATATTAATGAGCGGCACGTTGCCGGAGGATACAGACCCAGCTGTTCATAAGGGATTTGAATTGGCTCGCAATGTAATGTTGGAACATTATATCCAACACTACATCCAGATTTCAGGGATATCCCGCCAGGAGCTGGATGCCTGGATTCTGCCTGTCGCGGCTGCACGTTTAGATGAGAGGTTACCTGCAGTGGAAGCGGATCAGTTAATCAAGCTTGTGCAGGATCGTATTCGTCCGCTGAAATGACATATTTAGGTTTAACTAACAAGGATAACGAGGTGAAGAAATCCATGCTGAACGCATTAAAGGCGATACAATCTTACAAGTCAGGCCATCTTCCGGAGGGGGAGCAGCCACTGTGGCTGCAGCTGCTGGCAGCTGCAGAACAGCCGAATATTAACCTGGAACGCATTCATTCTATAGCTGAGCTGGAAGGCACAAATCCGGTACTGGATTACGTAGAACGCACACTCCAGGTGCTGGAGCAGCTTCAGGTTTCTTTTTGGATGCGAGAAATTCTGGAGGATGTGCTGGTCTGGTCGGAAACGGCAAAGGCAGGATCACCGAAACAGCGGCGAAGATGGCAGAAACAGGGGGTTAACTTGTTCGTGCACAATGTCGGTTCAGCACAGCTATATGACAAGTATGGAAGTGTTGGAAATTTGCATGGCAAGCAAGGCCATCGTAAGGAGGAACATTCATCTCGATCAGAATCCTCGCGTGATTTATCAAAGGATGATCCAAGTGATAGCGCGCAAATTGTGCAAATAGCATATGGTTCACTCTCACCTCGGCATGAGATTATTCGTACCCTTATTGCCACACACGGACTTATTGGTCAGTACATAAGAGGAGAAATCCCCTTTGCCGAAAATGCCCCACTGCACTCGTTCATAACGCAAGTGTGGATGACCGCAGATGAATTGCAGGCCATCCTGATCGCATTAAATGAATGCATCATTGCTGGCGTTGATCCAGCGTTGTGGAATCAAGTTCAGGCTGAAGTGCAGCGTATCGTAGGCTGGATCATTACAGAGCCGGATCATACAGACTGGAATGTGAAGGAGCGGCTGTCACGCTTACGGAGCTCGTCTATACGTCAGGGAGAAGCGATGGATGAAGCGTATGCCAAACTTCAAGCTCAGCTTGAGATAGAGAAACTTCTCGCTCCTCTGGCTCATCGGACCTTATGGTATGTGGAGTCAGCAATGCATGATTTTTCGTTGCAGGAGATGGTTAAGATCTTCCTTTTGACGCTGCACAGTGAAGCTATGGTGGTATCTGGGGATGACTCGATGAAGAACAGCACAGGTATAGGCATAGAAGCCGACGAAGAAGCAGTGAGCTTGAATTCGACTTCGCAGGAGCAACAATTGGATGTGGTTAGGCATATCAGCTTCGAACCATTAATGAACACGATGTATTACGATTATAAAGGAGTCAAGAAACTGAATATTTACAAGAAACGAATGATTGAAAAGTATTTGGAGCAATATTCGTGGGAGCAGATTGAAGCAGGGGAGACGATTACTTACCCTCATTTGGCACATCGGATTGAACGGCATCCGGATTTGCGGGATACGGTATTTGCGACATTTGAATTTTCCCCGGCGGCCGAGAAGCTGATTGCATTCTGTATTGAGGCAGAAAAGTCTCCGTTATACGAGAAGGCTGTGCTGTTGTTATTTGACCTGTTTGGATTACGTCGGGATGCATATGATCGATTCCATAATGAAGAGACGTATCTGGCCGACATGAACAGCTCAGGTGATTACAAGAAAGTACTGCTGGATTACATGGTTGGCAAACGTGTGCTCGATATCGGTCCCGGCGGCGGGATCTTGCTCGATCTGATTGAGCAGGAACGACCTGAGATGGAGCCAATTGGCATTGATATTTCAGCGAATGTCATTGAGGCGTTGGAGCGCAAAAAGCAGCGGGAGGCACATCGCTGGCAAGTATTGAAGGGAGATGCTCTTCAACTGGATCAATACGTGCAGCCAGGCACGGTAGATACGGTTATTTTTTCATCCATTCTGCATGAACTGTATTCGTATATTGAACGTGATGGACGAAGATTTAACAGCGATACGGTCGTTGCTGCGCTAAGAAGTTCATTTAACGTGTTATCCCCCGGGGGGCGAATTCTGATCAGGGATGGTATTATGACTGAACCCGAAGCGCAGAAGCGTCGAATTCGTTTCCTTGAACCGGATGGGATGCGATGGCTGGAGCGGTATGTGCAGGATTTCCAGGGACGCAGCATTGAATACGAGCGAATTTCCGAGAATGAGGCGCTGCTCGATATTAACGATGCGATGGAATTTCTGTACACCTATACATGGGGCGAAGAAGCATATGTTCATGAGATTCAGGAGCAATTTGGCATATTTACCCCATCGGCATATGAACACTGTATTCGCGAAGCGCTGGGTGATGAAGCCGAAATTATAACGTTCCGACACTTTCTTCAGGAAGGATATACGGAGGCGCTTGGAGAACGAATTATATTTATGGATGAACAGGGTCAACCTGCACCTTTGCCAGACAGCACCTGCCTGATTGTGATTGAAAAGAAGAAAGGAATGGCGGACAGATGACGACTGAAGCCAACACGGCTTTATATTTTGTAAGGCATGCGGAATCTGAATATATCGAAGGGCAGGAACGCGAGCGAGGTCTGACGGAACAAGGTAAGAGAGACGCGGCGACCGTCGCGGGTCTGCTCCACCGGGAGCAGATACAATCGTTTTATTCCAGCCCGTATAGACGGGCCGTGGATACGATTCAGGGGTTGGCCGAAGTGTCAGGTGGCATTGTGGTCACCGAAGAAGATTTGCGTGAGCGTGAGCTGTCAGGTCCTGAAGTGAAGCATGAACATTTTCGTGAAGCCAAACAAAGGCTCTATGATGATCCTGCATTTGCTTATCCAGGTGGAGAATCCGGCGAAGTCGCTGGGGCACGGGCAATCGCTGTTATCCAGCGAATTCTGGATAGGCATGCGGGACAAAAAATAGTGATTGGCATCCATGGGGATATCATGACGTTGATTTTCAATTATTATGATCCGTCCTATGATTATGACTACTGGGCAAATACAACGATGCCGGACATCTACAAGCTGGAGTTTGATCGTGAAGGCAGGCTGGTTCAGGTAACACGATTGTGGGGAGAACAGGTGTAGTTTCTCTAGGTAACACGTTCTAACGACGTTAGGAGGCGATGGTACTGAACCTCAAGTTGGCAGAGTCCTTTATGGAGCAACAAATCCGTTTTAATGACAATAAAAGTTTATTTTATAATGGAGGCAAGTCTACTACATTAGGGCCATCTCCGCGAACGTTGTGCTGGCTAATGGAATATCGCGCTCAAGTGGCAAAAGCATTAGAACGTATTTTTACAGATGGATTATTGAATCATTTTACAATTAAACTAGCGGAGCAAGAAATTCGCCATTTTATACAAGTGAACCAGTTTATGCAGTTTACGAGCAAAGACAAGTTGCAATTGGCAGAATTATATCAAGATCAATTTATGCGGATCTGGTCTCTTTTGCAGAATGAGGGGGCAGGGGAAGAGGTAGTACAGCAATTTTTCCAGAAGCATTATCAACAGTTAAGAACATTTCTAATACAGACTAACGGCGAGGACTTGTTTAAAAAATATACGATGGATCCACATCTCTTCTGGGTGCCGTGTGAGGAGTATTCGGCGGATCTGCAGGTATCCTGGCTCGGCTTGGAGATCAAGCACCTGCATCCGCCGGTGCTTGATCTTGGCTGCGGTCCGCAGGCCAAATTGGTCCATTTTTTACGTAATAAAAAAATAGAAGTTTATGGGATGGACAGACAGGTGGATGCATCGGAAGATCGGCCGTTTTTGCGACGTATGGGCTGGATGGAAGCTTCATTTGAACAAGAACAGTGGGGGACAATAATATCCCATTTGGCATTCTCCAACCATTTTACACATCATCACCTCAAGGCAGACGGCGAACCAGAAGCATACGCTCAGAAATATATGGAGCTATTAAGAGCGCTAAAACCAGGAGGTTCCTTCTTCTATGCGCCGAGTGTTCCTTTCATAGAGTCATTCGTAGATCAACTGCCCCAGTACTTTGTATGTCGAACCTGGATAACACCAACACAGCAAATGACGCGAATTACGAGGCTGGATTAGATGAAAAAGGGGAGAGTCGAATGAAGATTACGTTTATGCCGGATACGTACACTGTTGAAGAGCTAAAAGTCTCTCACTTGCAAGATAGGACGTACTGCATATTTGATCTTGAGGGCACAGGGATTAATCCGGCTGTGGAGAGTGTGACCCAATTCGGTGCGATGTATTACAAAAAAGGAGAATCATTAGATTCATCGTTTACTTCACTTGTACGTGCCTCTAAATTGATTCCGGAAGCGGTGGAGAATTTAACGGGCATTTCAAATGAAGATATGAACCAGGCCCCCTCATTTGCAGAAGCATACCAGGCTTTTCTGGAATTCATCGGGGATAAGGTATTAGTAGCGCAGGCGGGTTATGAGTATGATTTGCCCATCTTAAAACGGCATTGTGATATGAATGGGCTGATGATGTTTACCAATCCGGTTTTGGATACAAAAGCGATGTTTACATATATTCATCCTGAAATCTCCGAGGTTATCTCTACCGATTTCCTGATCCGGTATTATGAGCTGAATACAGACGGAATTCACAGGCACAATGCCTTGGCTGATTGTAGTGTGATTGCTCGTATTTTTGAACATGTCCTGAATGAATATCAGGGACTTGAATTGGATCATTTTACTGCGGATGGGATTCATGCGATGAAGCGTTTTGTGATTCCCGAGATGTATTTGTCAGCACCGAATGGAGGAGGGAAGCCATATGAGTAGAGTGGATGCGGATAAAGCTGGCTGATATGAATGAAGGGCGGATTCTTAGTCAGCAGAAGCGTGGAAGAAGAAGTGCTTCGTGCATGCAGGGAACTGGCTTTCAAACGAACGATTACTCTTGCTGGCGATCCTGAACTAGCGGGATATGTCAGTGATGATATTGGGTTGATTGGTGCGGCTCTGTTACAGACGAAATTCATGATTTATTTGTTATGAAATTTACTTGAGTTATCAACAAGGTACATTGCCCCTGCGTTAAGCGGGGGGTGAGGTAGTATATTCTTTTCGTTTGTATAAAAAAATAGCTTCGAATGTGTATTGTGAGTTTTGCACAGCATAAGGTACAATTCATCTATGCATTGAGTGAGAATGATAATCAGTGCGTTCACACTGCTCAGAAACTGTACGTGTCGAGGGATAAGAATCTTGGCTGTTTCCAAATTAGGCATTTGTCTAATTAAATTGATTCTAAAGCGAATTACAATAAAGCAATTGTTTAAAGGGAATTAGTATCAGCACTTAGTAAATTCATATAATTGCATTTATTGAGTTTTAATGGTGACCAATTCTATAGAGGGGTTAATATCTTCAGTGTTAAAGACTGGACTAGATTAATACAGTAGAAATTGGGATAATATACCTATATTTATTGAACATATGGTGGTAGAATATTCTTATTATTGGTAGGTTTGATTGATTCTTAGGATCTATAAGATCTATGTGCAGTAGAAATCTGTGTAATCAACGTGTTCATGAAGGACTTGGTCCATATTAGAATGGGATAAGATTGGTCGCTGGGTTTGGATCGGAAACAAAAACATCTGGAGTGCCTAGGATGTACATAAATATCAAACGGTCGGCGTTAAAACGATTTGGATATGTATCAAGATATGTTAATTAGGATTTTAGAGGTTGATATAAAGGGAGATACTGAAATCTCGTTTTATGTGAACTTCTAAAAAGAAGTTTTCAGTAAGGTTTACGCAAAACCTTTAAAATGCGAAAATAGAAAAAGGAGATACAAGGTATGAGGAAAGCGAAATTCAGCAAGATTTTTTTATCATTAGTTTTATCAGCCAGCATGTTAGTAGCAAGTGTACCCTTCGGGGAAGAGAACGTTAGCGCTGCGGACACGAACACTATCACTTCTGAGGAGGTGCCATTACCGAACCCAGCTAACTTACAAGTAGAAACAACAGATCATGAGATCAATGCTACTTGGGATGCAGTAGAAGGGGCAGAAAAGTATATTATGACCATAGATGGTAACCGTGTTTATGAAGACACAGAACCTAGCTTCGTTACTTATATGGCTCCGAATACTTCCTATGAAATCGCAGTCTGGGCCATCGATCATGCCGGTACACCAAGCGAAAAATCAATAGTGATCGCGAAAACTAAAGAGAAGTTAACACCTTCGTCTCCGAAGTTTAATGTCACTACAGATGAAACCTCTCTTACTGTAAGCTGGGAAGCTGCTGAAAGAGCAACAAGTTACGTAGTTCTTGTAGACAGAAAGGAAGTTTATCGCGGAAGCGATCTATCATATACCCTTACAGGGTTAATACCAAAAACGAGATATGTTGTAGATATATGGTCTGAAAATGAGCATGGAACTAGTGGTGAACAACGTGATACTGTAACAACAAAAGATCCAGACAAACTACCAGCTCCCAAAGGGTTGAAGGTGGAGTCAACTTGGAATACAATCACACTTTCATGGGACCCCGTTGATGGTGCGAATACATACAGAGTAATTAAAAACAATACCTTCCTGTATGAAGGACCGAACACAACCTACACGATAACTGGTTTGGAGCCGGATCATCCGTATTCCCTTTATGTGTACGGGTTAAAGAAATCCCCGTCAAGTGTAACTATAGAGGGAGAGCAAGGCAGGATTATGGGGGTAACAAAGAAATTACCAGAACCGAATAACTTTGTAGCTATACCTAAATCAACTTCAGTTGATTTATCTTGGGATGCTGTTGACCAAGCAGACGAGTACAAGGTCATGCGTGGGAAATTAATCATTTATGTTGGTCCTCTAACTACATTCGTAGATACTGGTTTAAATGAAGGTGAAACCTATAATTACTCTGTCTTAGCAATGGATAAATACACATCCGGTTTTCCTGCTAATACGAGTGTAAAAACATTGATCTCACCACAACTTCCGTATCCTGAAAACTTTCGAGTGACGGAATTACAATATAATAAAATTCGTGTGGAGTGGGACGCTGTTGATGGAGCAGATGAATATGAGATCTCCCGTGACGGGATGACTATTGGTATTCCGATGGGTACGTGGTGGACAGAGGATCTTGAAGACATCTGGTCTGGCGCAACTTACACCTACAGAGTCGCTGCTCTTAAAAAAGGTGTTAAAGGTAAAGTTGCGATGAAGGTCGTCACCATTCCGAATGAGCCAGTGCAAGGTGAAGCACCGAGTGGTGATCTGACCCTGAAGGCGAATAGAGTCTACCATGATCGGGTTGGACTGAGTTGGGCTACAGTTACAGGCGCGACGTATTACGATGTCCTTCAAGATGACACAAACAAAGTATGGACCGGTTCAATAAATTCAATCACAGTAAGGGATTTGGGTCCGGAAGAAAGGCACACCTATAAAGTAGTTGCTGGAAATGCTGATGGCATTTTGGAATCGAACGTCATCGAAGTAACCACTCCTGCAGCACCGCAGCCTATTGTCATCACGCCATCGCAACCGGTGGAAGGAACCATTACTTTTGACTTTAATGCTATCGAAGGTGCTGTAACATATGTAGAGCGAAATCCACAAACCATTTACACACCTCTGGGTGACGGGACCTATCACAAAACATTTTCTAACTCTGCTACAGGCGAGAGTCGTGACGATGGAATTGTTTCCCCAGTCAATGGCAAGCTGAATTTTAGCGAGACAGGGGTATATCCTAACAGGACATACAACTATGATATCGTTGCTGTTGTGAAGAATGCTGATGGAACAGAAACAGTTGTAGCTAAAGAAGAAATCAGTGTCACCGCACCGGCTGATGGTGGTGGGGCGACTGTTCCAGGGACGATTGTCGATCCGGGTACTGGCGGCGGTACAACACCAACCAACCCAGGTACTGGTGATGGAGGTGGTACAGCGCCGACTACTCCAGCAACACCAGGAACTGGTGGGGCGGTTACAAACCCATCGTCTGGGGGGAGTACGTCAAGTGGTACCAACACCAATGGAGGAACAGAAGTTAATGGAACTGTAACGGTTCCAGGATCCAAAGGTGATAATGAAGTTGAAGTTATTCCTGAAGACGAAACAGAGCCTAGAACCTATTCTGATATAGATGGTAGTTATGCAAAGGAAGCAATTCTTTCTCTAACTTCAAAAGGAATTGTTAAAGGTTACGCCGACGGGACTTTTGGGATCAAGAAGGAAGTAACCAGAGTTGAATTTGCAATCATTCTAAATCGTGCCATGGGGTATACATCATCATCACCGTATGCTGGAACGTTTAAAGACATCGATCCAGAAGCTTGGTATGTGTCAGAGCTTAACTCGGCAATTGAAAATAATATTACTAAAGGTTTCAATGATAATACCTATCGTCCAAATGAGGTCATTTCAAGAGAGCAAGCTGCGAGCATGCTTTCAAACGTGTTGTTGAAAAACGGATCATCACTGTCGTCTGCAGCTCAATATAAAGATCAAGCAAACATTGCAACTTGGGCCAAGAAGAGTGTAGAACTTGTGACCCAAGAGTCCGTGATGAACGGGTACCCTGGTAACAAATTCATGCCGAAACGTTCCTTGAGTCGAGAAGAAGCAGCAATGATGATTTACAATCTGATCAAAATCATAAAATAACAAGTCAACAAATGTTAGAACAGGATCGATGTGTTCTAACGAGCTGGTCTAACATTTGTTTATAGACATAGCAATAGGAGATATCTGCTGTTGCGGGACCAGAACATTGTGTCATTGACAATTAGATTATTATTTAAACAGAATACATGGTGGAAAATAAGTCGCTTGACAAAAGTACAATATGTTACTTATCTTCCTGCTGTAGGATATTGGATATTTAAAACTATAATTCTAATCAGATGGAATAGGTGAACAACATGGGAGAACTGCAATGTATGAAGGTGAGTTTGCATTTGAACAAATAAATATATAGAAAAAAAGCCTGTTCACTACTGAACGGGCTTTTTGGTGCGGTATTACTCAGATGAGCCAGGAGATTTAGTGTTTTTCCATAACAGCAAAGTAATTGTTTTCGTCATCTGCAAAGTTGAATACTCTTCCGCCAGGCATCGTTACAATCTCGCCAACCGTAACTTGTTTATTGGATAAGTGAGTGTAAAGTTGATCCAGGTTATCTGTGAAAAGCATAAGAGATGGTGTGCCAAGGTTTAATTCAGGGGACATTTTGGCAACGAATTCCTTATCATGCAGGATAATGGTAGTTTGAGCATCCTTCACAGGAGCAATCTCGATCCAGCGCATGCCATTCCCATTAACTTCGTTAACGACATGGAAACCTGCTTTTTCCGTCCAAAATTGAAGAGCCTTGTCCTGATCGTTTACATACAACATAATTTGCCCGACTTGAGTAAACATTGATTTACACTCCTTATATGCGTAGTTGGTCATGGTTGAAGCAGGTATGCCTTTGAATGTAGGTTTTTAGGATTGAGTCAACCTTTATATTACCATATATGAGCACCTGTCATACAACTTCAATTCATGCACAAAAAAAGGAAGCAAATGTCCTTGACTGCCGGATTGCGACATACCATTAGATAAAGGACAATTCGAGCGACTGAATTGCCTTTTAAGCACAGCCATGTAATGGCAGATGGGAGCGCTGTAATGATGAAACGGGTAGTTCTTTTGGAAGAAGGTACGGCAGAGATGAAAGGGCTGATGGGTAGTAAAGGGGCTGGACTTGCGGCGTTGCTCCATGCAGGCTGGCCCGTTCCGGCCGGATTCATTGTAACAAAAGAAGGCTGTCGCGCGTTCTGTACCCGTCTTGCACATCTTTCAGCTGAAGGAGCCCAAGAGATTGGCAGCGCAATTCAGCATCTTGAGAAGCAATCAGGCAAATTCTTCGGCGATTCCTCAGCACCGCTGCTGCTTGCCGTCCGGTCAAGTGAAACGAATTCCCGTGATACAGCATCCCATGCTTTGCTTCATGTAGGACTAAATGATGTGACGGTGGAGGCTTTCTCAAGGCAAACGAATGATCGTCAGTATGCCCTTAATTGTTATCGGATTTTATTGCAGGATTATGGTCAATTGGTGCACGATATTCCGTATACTCTATTTGAAGAAAAATGGGGAGACATCTCGATACTCGATGAAGCGAAGCTAGAATTGGCCATCGCGGAATATAAAAGCTTAATAGAAGAGAAAGGACGTCATCCTTTCCCTCAGGATGTGCAGTTACAGTTAAAAGAAGTGATGCGTGCAGTTTCTGATTCACAACGTGTTATAAGGCCCAACTCCCAACGAGAACTTCTTCGTAATCCTTCTCCTTTCTCCGAGGAAACTCAAGGAGCAGCTGTTCTTATACAAGTGATGGTCAATGGCGAGCGTGGTGACCGCAGCGGGTTCGGAACGGTATATTCTCGTCATCCAGGTACAGGGGAACGAGGTATGACAGGTGATTACGTTTCATCTGCTGCTTCCTGGCGTGCAAATGAAGGGATGGATCAACTGCGGAGTGAAGAGCCTGAAGTGTATGGACTTCTGCAGGATGCTTGCAGTTATCTGGAGTCCCGCACGGGGGAGGTACAGGAAATCCAATTTGTTGTGAATTCAGGGAACCTGTATCTTCTGGACATCAGTGAAGCGAGGTTAACCTCGCAGGCGACGCTGAGGAGTACTGTAGATCTCGTGGATGAAGGCGTAATCACCAAAGAGGATGCCATATTGCGTATCCAGCCTTGGCATGTGACGGAAATGCTGAAAGCATCTTCAACTTTATCACCGGAGCTGCAGCTTCTGCTCGAATGGGCTGATGAAATGAAGGGACTTACAATACTGTCGAATGTGGATCATCCAAAGGACGCCATGAAGGCACGCTCGTTAGGGGCTGAGGGCATTGGATTGTGTCGGACAGAACAACTGTTGTTGTCTGCTTCGAGATTTCCTTTTGTACAGAAAATGATTCTGGCAGACAGCGAAGCTGAGCGCAAACGTGGACTGGAACGTCTGTTGCCGATGCAGCAGGCAGATTTTGAACAACTCTTCGAAGCGATGGATGGTTATCCGGTAACCATTCGATTGCTTGATCCGCCGCTGCATGAGCTGCTGCCTGATATTGAAAGGTTAAACGAACAACGTGAGCAGTTGGCTCTCCGCACATTAGAGGAAAACAACACCGAAGTGCAGGAGCTTAATCGTGTCATCCGCAGGGTGCTGGCATTGCATGAACAATATCCATTGCTAGGACAACAGGACTGTCGATTGGGAACTGTGTTCCCGGAAATCTACGATATGCAGCTTGAAGCCATTTTTCGTGCAGCGGTGAAGGGCATCCGCCAAGGGCAGTGGGTACGGCCTGAGATTATGATTCCTTTGGTAGGTCATGCCAATGAACTTCAGGTCATGAGAGATCTGGTGGATCATGTAGCGGACCAGGTGCTTGGAGAGGAGAAGCGTCATTGTCTCTACAGAGTGGGAGCACGAATTGAAGTTCCTCGAGCAGCACTGACTGCGGCTTCTATCGCGCGTCATGCGGACTTCTTTTCGTTTGGCACCGATGAGCTGACACAGATGACGTTTGGTTACAGCCGTCATAATACGGAGAAGCCATTCCTTCATTTTGTTGAGCCACAACGCTCATTGCTCAGCAATCCATTTCAGGTACTGGATATCGACGGAGTGGGGCAGTTGGTGGAGATGGCTCTCGTTCAGGGCCGAATTCGGAAACCTCATCTAAAAGCAGGCATCTGTGGTGAGAATGCAGCCGATCCGGCTTCCATTGCTTTTTGTCACCGTATTGGTCTGGATTATGTAAGCTGTCTGCCAGAGCAGGTACCGCTTGCTCGTATTGCTGCCGCCCAGGCGGCACTCCTTGCTCAGAAGCAGGACCCAAACGAAAACAGGCAGGACGGCGATATATCGACGATTGCGTAATGTTTCCATATCCCCTCATGGAATACCAACCCCAAAACTGTTATACTGAAATATGCGTTTTGTAAAAGGAACGTAAAAATTTCAGATAAGGGTTGAAAGCGACCATGTTTAATTCCAAAAATGAGCAGACCTCATCACGGACCTTATTTGCCGTGTTATTTATTCTTATGCTGCTGAAGCTGTCGCTTTTGCGGTATTTCTTTTTCCAGGGTCTGTCCGGCATCGGTTTCGTTACTGACGCATTGGGGGCCCTGACAGTGGTATGCATCCTCGATCTGATCGTGCCAAAAGGCTGGAAGCGTTCAGTGTACGCAGGTTTTAATGTGTTGTTCTCGCTTATATTGTTCGCGGCGACACTCTATAACGTACATTTCAGTTCGGTTCCCACATATACGGCACTCAGCGAACTGGGCCAAGTCGCCCAAGTGAGAGGCAGTATCGGACCTTTGGTAAGATCTGAGCACTTCCTGTTTTTTGTGGATATCGTACTGGCTCTGCCCGTATGGTTTATCCTGCGCAGTCGTCGCGCCTCAGATCGTAACAGCAGCTATCGCGACAGTGGACTCCACTTCGGGAGAAGCCGGAGACGGTATTGGGGCAAGTTGGGTGTAGCCCTTACGGCTGCATTTTGCATCGTGTTGTCAGGCAGCTTCATTGTCAAAGGGGAAACGATTGATAATGAACTGGTTCGTGCCGAAAATCTCGGTTTCCTGAATTATCAGGTGTCATCGGCGATTCTGACGAGCAAAGAGAATGAAGCCATTGCGAATGGTAACATTAACGAAACCATCGACAAGATTAATCAACTGGTTAGCAAGTATCCGTATCAGGATAAGTCGAGCCAGGGAACGGCTATTAAAACCAAATATTTTGGTCAGGCCAAAGGAAGCAATCTGATTGTCCTCCAACTGGAGTCATTTCAAAACTTCCCGATTAATGCCTCTCTCGACGGTCAGGTATTAACCCCGGTTCTGAATGATCTGGCAAAAGAAAGCTATTATTTCTCTCATTTTTTCCAACAGATCGGACAGGGAAATACGTCGGATGCTGAGTTCATGTCGAACACATCCATCTATCCAACCGGAGTTGTACCTATGTCAGCAGGGTATAGTGACCGTGATCTGCCAAGTCTTCCAAAACTGCTTGGCAAAGAAGGATATGAGTCAGAAACGTTCCACGTCAATGACGTCACCTTCTGGAACCGGAACAAAATGTATCCGGCGCTTGGATTCAATCGGTACTTCGACAAGCCCAGCTTCGAGAATGATAAGTTTAATGATTTTGGACCATCGGATGAGGAATTATATCGTGTAGGTGTGGAAAAAATGGCTGCGCATCAGGCTGCTAATCAGCCGTTCTATGCTCAGTTCATTACAGCATCCAGCCACTCGCCGTTTACGGTTCCTGCAGACCGAGCGAGAATTACCATCCCGGCTACAATCACCAATACGTTGCTGCATGATTACCTGCAAGCGATCAATTATACGGACTATGCGGTAGGTCAACTAATCGATGAACTCAAGGCAAACGGGTTATGGGATAACACAACACTTGTTATATATGGCGACCATTTCGGTCTGCCGGCAAACGATGAGATTACTCAGCAGATCCAGACCAATCTGGGCGTGCCCTATGACGGTAAAGTTAGCCGCTTCAACATCCCGCTCTTGATTCACACACCGAAACAGGCGAAAGGTCAAGTCATAGAACAGCCTGGCGGTCAGTTGGATATTTTGCCCACGGTGATGAACTTGATGGGTGTCTCTTTGAAGGAAGAAAAATTCACAGCCTTTGGACATGATCTGCTTAACATGGACCACAATGCGTTCGGTATCCGGTATTACTTGCCAACAGGTTCATTTGTGAATAATGACATTATGTTTATTCCGGGTGCAGGCTTTGATGATGGAACAGCGTATTCGTTAAAAACGTATGAACCCGTCACGGATTTGGAACCGTACCGTTCCGATTATGAGCACGTGCTCAGCTTGATGAAGCTGTCTGACGAGTATGTGAAGCTGTTGCCCAAACGTGCACCATAATTGAATTTTTATATCTATGAACTACTATAACGTCACTGGCTCAGAAGCTGGTGGCGTTATTTGTTTATTCATCGTACATCTGTACGTGTAATGAACGTGTAATGAGAAACAGATATCCTTTGAAACTGTAATTAATAATGTTACAATGGAAGATGCAGCCACTAACGCAGATGACGAAAGGATTGAATATAGATGAAACTTAGTGTACTTGAACATGGACATATTAATGAAGGACGGACTGTACAAGATACCCTTCAGGAGACCGTAACCCTTGCCAAGCATGCAGATGAACTGGGCTTCTCCCGCTTCTGGATGTCGGAGCATCACGGCAGCGGAGCATTGTCATTTTCCAGTCCGGAAGTTATGATTGCACACGTCGCAGCACATACAGATCGAATTCGCGTAGGTTCAGGCGGTGTTATGCTGCCCCATTACAGTGCATATAAAGTCGCCGAAAACTTCCGTTTGCTGGAAGCACTACACCCCGGCCGAATCGACCTTGGCATTGGCAGAGCACCAGGAGGCATGCCGATTGCCAGCAGGGCTCTGAATGAAGGAAAGTCATCGAATGTGCAATTCTTCCCGCAGCAGATTGCCGATCTGGGTGGATATTTTCATGAACAGCTGCCGGAGGATCATCGTTTTGCTTCTCTAGTAGCCGGACCATCCGTAACCACTGTTCCCGAAGTATGGTTGCTCGGCTCCAGTTCCGAAGGTGCGCGAATTGCTGCGGCACAAGGGACAGCTTACGCATTTGCCCAATTTTTCGGAACGCCGGGTGGGGAAGAAGCGATGAAGCATTATCGCAGACATTTCAAGCCATCCATCCTGAATGACAAACCACATTCCATGATCGCAGTATCAGCATTTTGTGCCGAGACCGAGGAAGCGGCTGCTGAACTGGCTCGCAGCAATGAGTTATTTTTCCTGCGGCTTGGCCGGGGTCTGGAGCAGAACTCATTCCCATCCCTGGAAACGGTGAACAACTATCCATTTACGGCCATGGAGATGGAACAGATCCGTCAACGCCGTTCTTTTTCCATCGTGGGTACACCGGATCAAGTGAAGGGGAAAATTACGGCAATGGCTGAACGCTATGAAGCGGATGAAGTTATTATTGCATCAGCGATTCACTCATTCGAGGATCGTTTGCGTTCATTCAGCCTGATAGCGGAAGCCTTTGGTTTAAAGCAGGATTAATCGGTACTGAACGGGAATTAGTATTCTGAAATGGCTGGAGCCTTGCCTATCAAGGTTCCGGTTATACTCTTGCGTGATCAGGGAGAGGAGAGATTCACATTCGCAGATGTGTCATTAGTGATATTCATGGCTGTTACGACGAATTCAATGCTCTGCTTGAGCAGGCAGCATACGATCCGAAGCAGGACGAGCTGATTTTGTTAGGTGATTATGTCGACCGAGGACCGAAGAGCAAAGAGGTCGTGGAACAGATTATGCAGATGCACAAGCAGTACAACATTATTGCGATCAAAGGAAATCATGATGCGATGATGGTCAAGGCGCTGAACCATGATGTCGAGGAATATGACAAACACTGGATTCGTAATGGAGGTTTACAGACGCTGGCCAGCTATGTCGAGGTTTCTTTGGATGATGAGCAGTTGGACTGGGATGTTTATACTGAAGCCAAACAGTGGCTCCGTACACACTATGAGCATCATCTTCGTTTTTTGGAACAGCTTCCCCTGGTATACGAAATTCCTGGTTATATCTTTGTACATGCCGGGATTAATCCGGATGTGGAGGATTGGCGGACCCAGTCAGAGCGTGACTTCATCTGGATTCGGGAACCGTTCTATACAAGACCAACCTCGCTCAAAGAGACGGTGGTATTCGGTCATACTCCAGTCAAAAATTTGCATAGCGAACCAGGTGTCTGGTTTGACCCCAGTGGAGACAAGATTGGCATTGATGGCGGATGTGCTTATGGTGCTCGATTGAACTTGCTGGAGATCAGCGAAGACGGAAGTGTGCAGACTCTTTTTGTGAAAAGAGGAGAGACCCGTCAGGGTCCCGATGTTTAGTCGACGCGGCGAATTTCAAATAAATCTCTTTAAACAAAAGTATAAATTAAATCCCGTTGAAGCTCTAACCTTTTACTTTCTTGAGAATGTGGATTGGTATACATACCGACAATGGATCGATGCTGGGGGAACGGCAGAGTTGTGCATTCGTTTACGGAGTATAAAGGCAGGACCCTGACATGATTTTGTAATTAATTCGCTGTAAAGGGATTGGAATTAAGCCTTATTAACGCTATAATCAGTAAGGGTATGATTGAAATATTACATTTTATTCATCTAAATCAGAATTGACGGAGGGCTATTAATATGGAAAAAGCATTAATCTTCGGTCACAAAAATCCCGATACGGATACGATCTGCTCGGCTATTGCCTATGCAGACTTGAAAACAAAATTGGGTCAGGACGTTGAAGCTGTTCGTCTCGGGGAAGTAAACGGCGAAACTCAATTTGCACTGGACCAATTCAAAGTGGCAGCGCCACGTCTGATCAAAACAGCAGCCAACGAAGTGAACAAGGTCATTCTGGTTGACCACAACGAGCGTCAGCAAAGTGTCAGCGATATTGAGGACGTGACGGTTGTTGAAGTTATCGACCATCACCGGATCGCGAACTTTGAGACAAGCCAGCCTTTGTATTTCCGTGCAGAACCTGTAGGTTGTACAGCAACCATTTTGAATAAATTGTACAAAGAAAACGGCGTGGAAATCAGCGCACCGATTGCTGGTCTGATGCTGTCCGCGATTATTTCCGACTCCCTGTTGTTCAAATCCCCAACATGCACAGAGCAGGATGTAGCAGCAGCACGTGAACTGGCTGCCATTGCTGGTGTTGATGCAGACAGCTACGGTCTGGATATGCTGAAAGCGGGCGCGGATCTGAGCCAGAAAACGATTGCTGAACTGATCTCCCTGGATGCGAAAGAATTCGCCATGGGCCAAGCAAAAGTGGAGATTGCACAGGTGAACGCGGTTGACGTAAATGATGTGCTTGTGAAGCAACCTGAGCTTGAAGCAGCGATTGAAGCGATTATTTCCAGCAAAGGTCTTGACCTGTTCGTATTTGTCGTAACCGACATCCTGAACAACGATTCCGTTGCATTGGCTTATGGTGCTTCCACCAAAGCTGTAGAGAAAGCGTACAATGTAACATTGTCGGATAGCAGAGCGCTGCTCAAAGGCGTAGTATCCCGCAAATCGCAGATTGTTCCAGTTCTGACCGAGGCGTTCAACTCGTTGTAAGATGCACAAAACCGGCGTAATCATTACGTCTAGATTTACGATGAATATTCAGTTACAACATCCAAGCCTGCTCTTGATCTGTCATAGGTCAGGACAGGCTTTTGTTGTAGAGGAGGATGTACCATGATCAAAAATGAAAAGATTAAAGCGACTGAAGTCCAACTGACCGGCCTGAACGGTGAGGATCTGGGCATCATGACTACTCGTGAGGCGCTTGCACTTGCGAAGCAGCACAAGGTGGATCTGATCTGTATGTCTCTAATGACCAGCCCGCCGCCATGCAAACTGATGGGAGCTGGGGCAGCCAGACAGGAAAAGCAGCAAGAGAAGAAAAAAGCTGCGAAATCACCGGATAAACGCAAAGTGAAGGAGATTCGACTGAACCTGCAGATGGAAGACCACGACCGGGAGACCAAGCAATCTCAGGCAGAGCGCATCCTGACGAAGGGTGACTCGGTGAAGCTCGTCATTCAGGTGCATGGAGCCAAGGAAGGAACAGAAGGCAAGGAATGGGCAGAACAGCTATGCAAATCTCTGGCTGAGTATGGCAGTAAAACGACGGGTATTCAGGTGAGCGGCAAACAGGTCGTTGTACAGTTAGACCCCATTGGATAATAACGCTGAACGAAATCAGCTGAATAACACTAGAACTGTGGGGCAATCCGGTCGTTATTGGACTGGCTGTCCCAAGTGCTCCAAAAAACCCCGTAAAGCAACAGTTGACCTGCTGCTCTACGGGGTTTTCAGCATGAAATATCGTTATAGCACTTCTGAACTCCTAATGACAATTACGCTTCATGCCGTATAGGTTCGCAAGTAACGGCTGCCGCCAATGCGTACATACAACTGTCCCGGTAAGACCGGGGTAGACGAGGCTGTCTGTGAATTCGCGTTATTGTTCTTGGCGTAGCGGGATAGATATAAAAAGTCCGGATAAATAACCGTATCCATTAAATAGGCCGACACTGTACTTCCAGGAATGCGGTTTTGATTCAGTGAACGAATAATTTCTTCCCCGCTTGCTATCCCGATCCCATGACCGTAATACGAGTCTTCACGCAGCATTATTGTATTTTCTCCTTGCCATTCTGGTGTTTTTGGTGATACGTCCGGATTTTTGAAATACAGTACATCCCCTGGAAGTGCAGAATCGCTGCCGTTCTTTTCCGTTAATCGCAGATCGCTGTCATAGTGCCAGTCGTAGAGCAGCAGGTTGCCGAACAGTGAATTGAAATCATCTTCCCGAATACTGTTCAATACTCCGCCATACAGCACAATCACTGTAGCCGTTGCACATTCAAAGGCATACAAATGACCGTTCTTCCAGATGTCCCGGATTCCCTCCGCTGGCGTCACATCAGATTTTAGTTCAAAGCCACCTTGAGCATTTCGATCCCAATATGCCGGATTACACTTGGATTTCTCGAATGAGGCAAAGCTGACTCCGCTTCGATCCAGCGCTTCCGCTGCATCAACAAGAGACTCCCGCAACGTCCATTCAAAGTGAAGATGATCCATGGATTGATAGGTATAAACCGTTGAACTGTTCTGTAGCTTCTCTAACCAGTGCCATGCAAAAGCAGACCAATCCGAACGCACCAGCTCAACCGGTTGATTCGCAACAATGATCATAATCCGTTACCTCCAATATCATTTGGATGTTCAGCCTTGTATAAATGGGTATGCACGAGTATTCTGTAGTATATGACGCCAGTTGTGCGGTTTTGTATGTCTACAAATTCAGACAGCATGAACATGCGATAAAAATGTCGATTATTGCCCGGAATTTTGTTGATCTCGTTTATAAACCATTATATTTGGGGTACTACTCTTATAAATGAAGTTATGTTCAGGTCGATCTGTTCATACGGAATATATTCAGATTCCCAATGAAGGAGGATATGCGGTGTCCAATCCAATTACAGAGAATCGCTCTCTGTTCGAACAGCTATACACACATGCACCGATCGGCATTGCTGTTGCCTCTCATGTGAACGGATGCTGGCTACAGCTTAATCCGGCATTTTGCCAGATGCTGGGGTTCAGTGAAGATGAATTGATTGACTCCCCGATTGTACATATGATTTACGAGGAAGACCTGAAAATGGAGGAATTTAGATCCGAATTCTGGGATATGACCAACGGATTAAGTCTGATGTATGAAACCGAGTTACGGCTTAATCACAAGGATGGTTCTCTTCTGTGGGCGACGGTAAGAGCCTGCATCGTCAGGGACGAAGCGAGCGGTGAGCCCCTTTATTTGCTTGTGCAGGCTGCGGATATTTCGAAACAGAAGGAGGCGGAGAATCGGCTGATTATACAACGCAAGCAGCTGGAGGAGAGCAGTAGAACCTCAAGGTTGCTGGCCGAATCCTCTCTTGACCTAATTGCCATACACCAAGCCGACCCGGAGCGAACGTTCAAGTATGTATCTCCAGCCAGCAAAAGCATGTTGGGATATGAGCCGGAAGAAGTCGTTGGTCAATCTGGACTGTTCTGCATTCACCTTGATGATGTGCCTCTGGTCGAGGCTTACGTGGCTGGTCAAATCCAGGGTCTGGCGCCTGATCGAATTAGCTATCGGCTCCAGCATAAAGATGGTTCTGTTATATGGGCAGATACTATTTCTCATTACGTATATGACAAACAGGGGAATCTTCAGGAAATGATCGCAGTGACGCGTGATATTACAGCGAGCAAGCAGCAGCAGTTAAGTCTTCAGGAATACCAATCATTGTTTGACTGTAATCCGCTGGGGGTGGCTTCACTGGATCTGGACGGGAACCTGTTGAAGGCCAATGCAGGTCAGGAGCAGTTGACAGGCCACACCAAGGAAGAACTGCTTAACAGGCCGTTTGATCATCTTATTGATCCGGTGGATCTGGATAAGACAAGGCATCACTTCGAAGAGACTGTGAAGGGTAACGTACAGAGCTACGAGATTGGTCTGATTCACAAAGACGGACAGCGTATTGAAACAAGTGTGATTAATGTTCCCATTTTGCTCGAAGATCAAGTCGTTGGCGTTTATGGAATAACCAGTGATATTACGGAGTCCAAAAGGTATGTAGAGGAAATTGAGAACCTCAGCAATGAAAGGGCATTGATTCTTAATGCCATGTCAGAGGGGGTCATTGGCCTGGACCCGAATGGAAACCTGATATTTGCAAATCCCGTTGCAACGGAGATGATGGATTTCTGCCCGTCTGAAATGAACGGTAAGCCGCTCGAAGAGATTATGTTACAAATGCAAAGTGAAGGTATCCCTTATCCTTCCAATGGCAATCCGATTCTTCAGGCGGTACGCGAGGGGCGAAGCCTGCCGCGATCAGAGTCTGTTTTTTGGAGACAGGATGGCTCCAGCTTCCTGGCGGAGTTTCAGTTGAAACCGATTATGGATCAGGGAAACAACCGTGGGGCTGTCCTGGTTTTCCGCGATATGACATCGGTGAAGGATATCATTCGTGCCAAGGAAGCGGCAGAACATGCGGACCGGGCCAAATCCGAGTTCCTGGCTATTATGAGTCATGAGCTTCGTACACCTCTGAATGGAATTATGGGCATGGCCCATCTGTTAAAAGAAACAGAGCTGGATGAGGAGCAGAACGGCTTCGCCGATATCATCATCGACAGTGGTGAATCACTGCTGCATATTTTGAATGAAATATTGGATTTCAGCAAGATTGAAGCAGGCAAAATGGAACTGGAACGCCAGCCAGTTGATATCAAAGCCGTTCTTGGCGGGGTTATGGAATTATTCGCGCTTAGAGCTTCAGAAAAAAATATTGAACTATACTGCGAAATCTCAGAGCAGATTCCTGAACGTGTAAGAGGCGATGAAACACGGATACGTCAGATTCTGATTAATCTGGTAGGCAATGCCGTCAAATTCACGGAAAAGGGAAGTATTCAGGTTCACGTGGACGTCAAACCCGCGGAGTTTTACGATGAGAATCATCTCATCTTGTCATTTTCGGTCAAAGATACGGGGATTGGCATTCCGTTTAACAAGCAGCATCAACTGTTCCAATCCTTCTCACAGCTCGATCCGGCTATCAATCGCAAATACGGAGGCACAGGTCTGGGACTTGCCATCAGCAAGAAGCTGGTGGAACTTATGGGCGGTGCCATTGGTGTACAGAGTGAGACTGGTGAGGGAGCGGATTTTCACTTCACCCTGTTACTTGAACGATGGCAAAACGAATTCAATGATCGGATGGAAACGGCGTCTGATCACGACTTGATGCTGGATCGAACACGCCTGGCAGCCGGTATTAAAATTCTTGTAGCTGAGGATCAGTATTTGAACAGTCATTTGCTGGAGGAAATGCTTCGTAAGCTCGGTGGTGTGTGTGATATCGTGGAGAACGGGGCAGAAGCGCTGAAAGCATTGGAAAGGGAAACATACGACCTTCTCTTTATGGACATCCAAATGCCTGTTATGGATGGGATGGAAGCAACCTGCAGAATTAGGCAAACCCACCCTGAAATCCCGGTCATTGCTGCCATCACGGCATTTGCAGGAGCAAACGACCGTGAAGCCTGTCTGAAATGCGGCATGCAGGATTTTATCAGCAAACCGTTCAGCTCTAAGGAAATAAGTCGAGTGCTGAACACATGGGTTCCGTACATTCGGTCCCATCACAAGCGCTGATGGGGTCCTTGTGTAAAACTTATGGAAAAAAATAACCTGCCTCTGAAATTCAGGGGCAGGTTATTTTGGTCTCCATCGGTACTGGGAATAACCTGACAGATGTCAGGACCATCCTCCAATTAACCCGGATAGGGTTACGCACTCGTCATCTTCCAGTTCTGCAATCAGAGTGAGCTCTTCGTTGTCACTTGG
>Ga0153960_1000040_pt1 | contig 70206 bp, 70 predicted proteins | sample TSFL044MetaG_FD_102274 | JGI IMG/M metagenome (GOLD analysis project Ga0153960, IMG submission 102274) | Attine ant fungus gardens microbial communities from Florida, USA - TSFL044 MetaG | ecosystem: Host-associated > Fungi > Mycelium > Unclassified | place: USA: Florida, Withalacochee...
ACATGGCTTCTGGCCAGATGTCGATTTCTCTCGGGGCGAAAGGTCCTAACATCAACGTGGTAACGGCATGTGCTACAGGAACACACTCCATTGGAGATTCCTTCAAGCTGATTGCAAACGGTGATGCGGATGCGATGATTTGTGGCGGTGCGGAAGCAACCATCAGACCAACCGGTCTGGCAGGGTTCTGTGCAATGCGTGCCATGTCTACACGTAATGATGATCCGGCGAAGTCGAGCCGTCCTTTTGATACAGAACGTGACGGGTTTGTTATGGGCGAGGGCGCGGGTGTTCTGATCCTTGAATCCCTTGAACATGCTCAAAAACGTGGTGCTCGTATTTATGGCGAAGTGATTGGTTACGGTCTCACTGGCGATGCACATCACATGACGGAGCCTGATCCAGACGGAGCAGCTCGTTGCATGAAGATGGCTCTGCGTAATGCGGGTATCGAACCAGAAGAAGTGGACTATATCAATGCACATGGTACATCAACACCTGTAGGTGACAGATCCGAAACGCTTGCGATCAAAAAAGCGTTTGGCGATCATGCGTACAAGCTTGCGGTGAGTTCAACCAAATCGATGACAGGTCATATGCTTGGTGCTGCTGGTGGCGTGGAAGCCGTAATCTGCGGATTGTCGCTGACACATCAGACGCTTGCTCCAACAATCAACCTGGAAAATCAGGACCCGGAATGTGATCTGGACTATGTTCCAAACGTTCCACGTCAAACTAAAGTCAATATTGCCATGTCCAATTCATTTGGGTTCGGCGGTCACAATGCCACCATTATTCTCAAAAAATTTGAAGCATAAGGGGCTAGTTCGTTTGAGTGAAGATCTGAAGCAGTTACAACACAAACTTCAAATCAAATTTGACAACAGGCAGCTTTTAAAACAAGCGTTTACCCATGCTTCTTATGTAAACGAACACCGATTCAGTCAGCACCAGGATAACGAACGTCTGGAGTTTCTGGGCGATGCGGTACTGGAACTGACTGTGTCGGAATACTTGTATCAGATGTTTCCTAACCGGCCGGAAGGTGAATTAACTAAGCTGCGGGCATCCATTGTCTGCGAGCCTTCCCTCGTCAAATTTGCTGAAGCGTTGGGTTTTGGGCAGTATGTACTTCTTGGTAAAGGTGAGGAACTGACGGGAGGACGAACTAGACCGGCTTTACTAGCGGATGTGTTTGAATCTTTCATCGGTGCATTATATCTGGATCAGGGATTGGCGCCTGTCCGGACATTTCTGGATCAGCATGTCTTTCCGTTGATCGTTCTGGGCAGCAAGCTGCAGATGAGCGATTACAAAACGGAATTGCAGGAACTCACTCAGCATCACAATATGGGAGCTCTCGAATACCGTATTGTTGAGGAACGGGGCCCTGCCCATGAACGGGAGTTTGTCTCCGAGGTCCATATGGGTCAAGAACGGCTTGGCAGAGGTACAGGACGTTCCAAAAAGGAAGCCGAACAACAGGCTGCATCCGCAGCACTGGATCGACTTAAGCTTCCGGAAGCCTGAGCTTTACCGTAAGCGCATAGACAAACGAAGAGCAAAGAGCAGCCCGCGGGTCCGCCTGGCGGAATTTATCGGCCGGACTGCTTTTTGCTCTTTTTTTTGTAAAGGGGTTCAGGGCTAGCTGCTCCTGTTAGTTTAACTATAAGTTGAACCTGAGTTTTACACCAAAACGGAGAGGACAGAAATAACCTGAAGAAGCGTGGCTAAAAGCTTTCTGCAAGAAAGCTACATCGGAAGCATACGCTTCGCCTTTATCCCCGGATTTTCCCTTTTTAACAAGGGAATCAAAAAAAATCTGGGGATAACAGCGATCGGAAGGTTGTTCTGTCATCGAAGTGGCAAGTGTAAAATAGGCGCTGAATGCAACATTTGAAATTTGCAAGAGGAGGTGACGGGAAACCCTATGTTTTTGAAACGGATTGAACTGGGTGGATTCAAGTCATTCGCCGACAAAACGGAAATGGAATTCGTTCGTGGCATAACCGCTGTTGTGGGTCCGAACGGAAGTGGAAAAAGTAACATTTCAGACGGCATACGCTGGGTTCTTGGGGAACAAAGCGCCAAATCACTGCGTGGTGGCAAGATGGAAGATATCATTTTTGCCGGCAGTGATGCACGTAAGGCTGTTAATTATGGTGAAGTTTCGTTGACGCTGGATAACGAAGATCATGCGCTTGCTTTGGATTTTGGTGAAGTAACAGTGACGCGTCGTGTACATCGCAGCGGAGACAGTGAATATTTTATCAACAAGCAGTCGTGTCGGTTGAAGGATATTACGGAACTGTTTATGGATACCGGGATCGGCAAAGAAGCTTATTCGATTATTGGACAGGGACGAATTGAAGAGATTCTCAGTACCCGTTCAGAGGATCGCAGGGGGATCTTTGAAGAGGCATCAGGTATTGTTAAATATAAATCTCGCAAACGGGATGCTACTCGCAAACTGGATGAGACGGAACAGAATTTGTTGCGTATTCATGACCTGGTGACCGAGTTGGAAGACCAGATTGGTCCGTTAAAGGAACAATCGGAGAAAGCAATCCACTACAAGGAATTGCGTGGACAGCTGAAGTCACAGGAAATCTCCATGTATGTGTATCAGATCGAACAAATTCACGCCTCCTGGAGCAAAGCAAACCAACGACTTGAATCGTTGAAAGAGGAAGAAGTCGGATTGGCGGCTATCGTCTCCACTCATGATGCCAAGCTGGAAAGTGACCGGAATGCACTGCGTATGCTGGAAACGGAGACAGAACAGCTGCAATCGGCTTTATTGCAATTCAGTGAAGCAACGGAGAAAAGCGAAGGTCTCGGGGAACTGCTCAAGGAGCGTTCGCGTCATCTGCAGACGAACCAGGAACAGCTTAAAGTGACGCTTGCAGCGAGTGAAGAGAGACATCGGGAGCGTGAGGCCGAGTTACTTGCATTACGCGAAAAGTTTGCCAAGCTTGAAACGGAATTGAGTGACGTAAGAAACCGCCTATCCGAAGAAGAGGCCAAACTTATAGGTGTCACTGGCGGCATTAGCCAACAGCAGGAGGAAAGCCTTAAGGGCAACTTGCTGGAATTGATGAATCAGATGGCTCAGACACGAAATGAAATTCGTTACGCGGACCAACAGAAAGAAACGCTGGAACGGCGAATGAATCGCGCGACTGAGGAATCCGGCAAGTGGGAAGGCCAGAAGGAAATGCTGGAAGCCCGCAAAACGGAGATCGAGAAAAAAGTCGTTCGTTTAGGCAAGGAAATCAGTGATCTGCGCGGTGGATATATTACGGAAAGTGAACGTCTCCAATCGTTGCAGAAGCTGCTCGAAGAAAGCCGGGGAACGGTCCGTAAATGGGAGCAGAAGCGTGAAGCCCAGGTCTCCCGTCGCGATACAATGAAAGAGATGCAGGATGATTTTGACGGTTTCATGCTGGGTGTCAAAGAAGTTCTTAAGGCATCACGCAAAGGTACACTGAACGGGGTTCATGGAGCCGTTGCAGAGCTCGTTAAAGTGCCTGAGAAGATCGAGCTTGCGGTAGAGACCGCGATGGGCGCTTCCTTGCAGCATGTCGTCATGGAGAATGAATCGGTTTCCAGACAGGCTATCGCTTTTCTGAAACAACGTCAATTGGGTAGAGCTACGTTCCTCCCGCTGGATGTTATTCGTGCACGTACCATTGGTGCGGGTGAACGTTCGATGATCGAAGGTATGGATGGTTTCGTGGGAATTGGTGCGGATCTCGTACAATACGAATCCCGTTATGCTGCGATCATTGGAAGTCTGCTCGGTAATGTCATTATTGCGGAGAAGCTGGAGGATGCCAATAAGATTGCGGCTCGCTGTCAATATCGTTTCCGGGTCGTAACCCTGGAAGGCGATGTGGTTAATGCGGGTGGCTCGATGACCGGTGGTAGCCAGCATAAGAAAAATGGTAGTCTGCTCAGCCGCAAACGGCAGCTGGACCAGCTGGATCAGGATATTTTGGATACCGAAAATCAGATCGTAAAACTGCATCGCAGTGTGGAGGATGTAAAAACTCAACTGGAGCAGTGCCAAGACAAGCTGGACGAGCTGCGTCAGTCTGGAGACGACACCCGGAATGCAGAACAGCAGGCTTCAATGGAAATGAAGCAGGTTGAGCATGAACTGCGTCACGTACTGGAACAAGTTGCCGTAGCCGGACAGGAGAAGAGCGGGTTTACTGAAGAAATCAAAGAGATGGATACAGCCCGCGATGCCGCTGTGAAGAAGCTGGAGCAGCTCGAGGAAGAAGAGAAGGCGACCCATCGTGCCATTCATGCCGCAGAATTTGCTCGTAAAGCGAATGAATCCGCTAAAGAGGAATTGCAGACCCAGCTCACCGATCTAAAAGTCCGAGAGGGGAAACTGGATCAGGAGCGATTCTCCAACGAGGAGCAATTACGGCGTCTGGAGCGCGAAGTGGATTCACTGGTGAAGGATCTTCGTCAAAATCGGACGTTGCTGGCCTCCATGGAAGCCGATCTGAAGAAAACAGAGACGGAGAGTGTTAAACAGATTGAAGATCTTAACCAATACAAGCTGAAAAAAGCGGAATCTGCACAGGAGCTGGATTTCAAGCGTGCTGCCCGAAGCGAGCTGTCGAAGAAGCTTGAGCTTGCCGAGAGTGAAACGAAGGAACAGCGCACACAGCTAAAAGCTGTGGAGGAACAGATGCGACAAACGGAAATTTCCGTGAACAGACTTGATGTTGAGTTGGAAAACATTCTGCGCAAACTGATGGATGAGTACGAGCTCGGCTATGAACTTGCCAAAGAGCGTTATCCAATACCGGAAGATGTGGAGAGCACACAAGCTGAGGTTCAGAAACTGAAGCGCAGCATTTCGGCTCTCGGTGACGTCAATCTGGGAGCCATCGAGGAATTCCAGCGGGTTAACGAGCGGTATGAGTTCCTCAGCACGCAGAAGAATGACCTGGTTGAAGCCAAAACAACGTTGTATCAGGTCATTCGAGAAATGGAAGACGAGATGGCCAAACGATTCAAGGCAACATTTGATGCGATTCGCCGGGAGTTCGGCACGGTCTTCACCAAGCTGTTTGGCGGTGGACGCGCGGATCTTGTATTGATGGACCCTGAGCGTTTGCTCGATACGGGCATTGATATCGTCGCCCAGCCACCAGGCAAAAAGCTACAAAACCTGCAGCTCTTATCCGGTGGGGAACGAGCGTTGACCGCGATGGCTCTCTTATTCGCTATACTGCATGTTAAGCCTGTACCGTTCTGCGTACTGGATGAAGTGGAAGCGGCGCTGGACGAAGCCAACGTGGTGCGTTTTGCCCAGTATTTGCGTGAGTTCTCGGAACAAACACAATTCATCGTTGTTACACATCGCAAAGGCACAATGGAAGAAGCGGATGTGCTGTATGGCGTTACGATGGAAGAGGGCGGAGTATCCAAGCTCGTTTCGGTTAAACTGGAAGATGAGGAAGCTGTCATTGCCTAATCTATGAGTTGGTTGTCACGCATGAACTCATCTAATATCATTTAAACTAAGAAATGTACACGATGGAGGGGCTTTATGAGTTTTTTTAAAAAGCTGAGAGACAGCATTGCAAGCAAAACGGAGTCGGTTACCAAGCAGTTCAAGGACGGCTTGGAAAAGACACGTAAAGGCCTTGTAGAGAAAGTGTCGGATCTCGTTATCCGCCGCAAAAAAATCGACGAGGAATTCTATGAAGAATTGGAAGAGATTCTGATTGGAGCCGACGTAGGTGTCAATACGGTCATGAAACTGATTGAAGATCTGCGTGAAGAAGTCAAAAAACGCAAAATTGAGGATGCGGCTGAACTACAGCCTGTATTGTCCGAAAAACTGACGGATTTGCTTCGTGGCGAGCAAAATAACGAACTGAAAATGAATCCGGATGGCATCACGGTCATTTTGTTTGTCGGTGTTAATGGTGTTGGTAAAACAACAACGATTGGCAAGCTGGCCCACCGCTTCAAACAGCAGGGCAAAAAGGTTATCATGGCAGCAGGCGATACGTTCCGTGCCGGAGCGATTGAACAACTCGAAGTATGGGGACAACGTGCCGGTGTGGAAGTCATCAAGCAGCAGTCAGGTTCTGACCCTGCCGCTGTAATGTATGATGCGGTGCAGGCTGCGAAGCAGCGGGGTGCTGATGTATTGCTCTGTGATACTGCGGGCCGTCTGCAAAATAAATCCAACCTGATGGACGAACTCAACAAAATTTACCGTGTCATTCAACGTGAAATTCCGGAAGCGCCACATGAAGTATTAATGGTGCTGGATGCAACTACAGGTCAGAATGCACTGAATCAGGCCAAGCTCTTCGGAGAGAAGAGCGGGGTAACCGGACTTGTACTGACGAAGCTGGATGGTACCGCCAAAGGTGGTATTGTTGTTGCAATTCGTCAGGAGTTGGATCTGCCTGTGAAGCTGGTCGGACTTGGTGAAAAAATTGATGATCTGCAGCCATTCGACTCGGAGCAATTCGTGCATGCGTTGTTTGCCGGACTGATCCAGGAACAGCCAGCTGAAAGTGTTGAAGAAGAGGAAGCTAATTCCTAGAACCATTAATAATTAGGATGAATGAATAGCGTTAACCGTATTGCCAGTGATATACGTGATAAGTGTCACGTGTAATGTCACTGGCAATACGTGTATAATGGGAATAAAGAAGGCAAGGCTAAAGGGCTAGAAAGGACGGTTGAAATGGCCAATACCTATACCTATTCCCGGCGTGAGGAAGTCGCCAATGCGGTGACTCATGGAATCGGCGCTGCGCTCAGTGTAGCTGCACTGGTGCTGTTGATTGTATTTTCGAGTATGAAAGGCACGGCTTGGCATGTGGTCAGTTTCACGATCTACGGGATCACCATGCTGCTGCTATATACGAGCTCTACACTCGTGCATGCATGGAAAGATGGGAAAATGAAAGATTTATTTGAGATTTTTGACCATTCATCCATTTATTTGTTTATTGCGGGATCGTACACTCCACTTTTGTTTATTGCTGTTCGCGGCACACTTGGTTGGACCCTGTTCGGTGTAATCTGGGGAATCGCATTATTCGGCGTGATCTTTAAGGCGTTTTTTACGAAAAGGTTTCTATTCATGTCCACGATTTTCTATATTGCGATGGGCTGGCTCATCGTTATTGCCTGGCAACCGCTTATGGCTGCCATTCCTACAGGCGGAATCGTGCTGCTGGTTGCTGGAGGCTTGATGTATACACTGGGTACCATTTTTTATGTGTGGCGTGGATTTCCGTATCACCATGCGATTTGGCATCTCTTTGTGTTGGCAGGCAGTATTCTTCATTTCTTTATGGTACTGCTGTACCTGACACCACTTCGATAGGCCACTGTCGAGAGCGTAAAACGAATCGGCTCCATCTGTGGAGACCCATTCGTTTTTTGTTCTATATTAAGAACAAAGCAGGCTGGATTTTACTGCAGAGGATGGCTAAGATCAAGTAGGTAGGCACGAAAAATGAGTGTGAAATGAACGTTTTTATTGTGACAAGTATTTTTGCTTGACAACCTGATTTGTTTTAGGTATCATTAGGAACGTTGCAAGAGTGTAAAGTGTTTTTCCTTGACGAAGGGAGTGCCCCGTTATGAGTCAAGAAAACCGGCTTGAGAAGACAAACCGGATTAACTTGCTGTTTGCTTTTTATGAACGGTTGCTTACCGAGAAACAGCAGACGTTTCTAAAGTATTACTTTCATGATGATTTCTCGCTGGGCGAGATTGCAGCCGAGTTCGAGATCAGCCGCCAGGCGGTATACGAGCATATCAAGCGTGCCGAACAAGTGCTGGAAAATTACGAAAGCAAGCTTGGCTTGCTGGAGAAGCACGAACGACGCAACCGTAATCTTGAAGATTTGCAAAATGAATTGGAGCGCGCAGGCGTTTCCATTGATAACAACCAACAAATAAACGATATTATTCATCAGCTCAGAGAGTAGTTTGTAAGAGTTGAACGAAACGTATCGGTCTTGAAAACAGTATTACAGCTTAAGGAGGTGGGATCATGGCATTTGAAGGATTAACGACCCGATTGCAGAATGTGTTCAGCAAGCTGCGCGGCAAAGGCAAGGTGTCTGATGAAGATGTTGCCGAAGCGATGCGCGAGGTACGTCTGGCATTGCTCGAAGCGGATGTAAACTTCAAAGTGGTCAAGGAATTCATCGCCAAGGTGAAAGAGAAGGCTGTCGGCAAAGAAGTGATGGAGAGCTTCACGCCCGGAATGGTCATTATCGACATCGTAAACAAGGAACTGACGGATTTGATGGGTGGAAGCCAGTCGAAGCTGGCCAAAGCCAACAAACCGCCTACGGTATTGATGATGGTTGGTTTGCAGGGTGCGGGTAAAACGACCACATCCGGTAAACTGGCCAAAATGCTGCAAAAGCAAAATAGCAGACCGTTACTTGTTGCAGGAGATATTTATCGTCCAGCAGCGATCAAGCAGTTGCAAGTGCTCGGCGAGCAGATCAAAGCGCCAGTATTTACACTGGGAGATCAGACAAGCCCTGTAGAGATCGCACGTCAGGGTCTGCAGCATGCCAAGGATAATGGTAATGACTACGTCATTATCGATACAGCTGGACGTCTGCATGTCGATGAAGAACTGATGGAAGAGCTTCGTCAGATTCACAGCGTAGTGAACCCGGATGAAGTACTGCTTGTCGTAGACAGCATGACGGGTCAGGATGCAGTTAATGTGGCAGAACACTTTAACCAGCAGCTTGATCTGACCGGGGTGGTTCTGACTAAGCTTGATGGAGATACTCGTGGTGGTGCCGCGCTTTCGGTTAAAGCAGTCACCGGTTGTCCGATCAAGTTTGCTTCTCTTGGAGAGAAACTGGACGCACTTGAGCCTTTCCATCCAGAACGTATGGCTTCACGTATTCTTGGTATGGGTGACATGCTCTCTCTGATTGAGAAGGCACAGTCCAACATTGATACCGAAAAAGCCAAGGAAATGGAACGGAAGATGCGTAATGCAGAATTCACGTTCGAAGATTTCCTGGAGCAAATGGACCAAGTGAAAAAGCTGGGGCCAATTGATCAGATCATGGATATGATTCCTGGTATGGGCAAGATGAAACAAGCCAAGGACCTGAAGGTTGATGATAAACAGATGGGCCGGATCGAAGCGATCGTGTACTCCATGACGACCGAAGAGAAACGTAACCCGGATATGATCAACCATAGCCGTCGGAAGCGGATTGCTACAGGTAGTGGAACATCCCTGGCCGAAGTAAACCGTCTGATCAAGCAGTTTGATGAGATGCGCCGCATGATGAAACAGTTCTCAGATATGATGGGACCTAAAGGCGGCAAGAACAAAGCGATGAAGCAGCTCAAAGGTTTGGGCAAAGGAATGAAGTTTCCTTTCCGTTGATTCCGGGAGCAGCTGAACGATATACAGATTTCATTGAAGGAGGTGAATTTTCAAATGGCAGTTCGTATTCGTCTGAAACGTATGGGTGCTCACAAAGCTCCTTTCTACCGCGTAGTGGTATCGGATTCCCGTTCCCCACGTGACGGTCGTTTTATCGAGGAGATCGGTTACTACAACCCGGTTGAACAACCGGCTGTTGTTAAGATCGATGAAGATAAAGCATTGCAATGGCTTCAAAACGGTGCACAAGCATCTGACACTGTCCGCAACTTGCTGAGCAAAGCGGGCGTGATGAAGAAGTTCCACGAGTCTAAATTGACTAAATAAGGTGCTGATTCGGAGGGTCCTCTATGGAAGAATTAGTAAGCATAATTGCTAAGGCTTTGGTCGATCATCCGGAAGATGTGGCGGTTCGGACGGTTGAGAAAGACCGGCTTGTCGTTTATGAGTTAACCGTTCATCCTGACGATGTTGGGAAAGTGATTGGTAAACAGGGACGAATCGCAAAGTCTCTTCGTACAGTCGTCACATCAGCAGCAGTTAAGATGGATAAACGGGTAACCGTTGATATCATATCTTAAAGATATACGAAAGGGGGTTAGGATGCATGTCCTAGCCCCTTTTCGTGCATGCTGAAACTTAAATCATAGAATTGAAATAGCTCGTCAAGTATGATGATCTGCGGAAGTAGTGAGGGTATGGAATCGATACTGAAGAAGCGTTAGGATAACAGCGAGTCGAAGAATGAATCCATAACCGGAACGGCAGCAGGGATCATCACATATGAGTACCAATATGAATGGATTGTAGGAGGAAAGTATGGCAGAGTTTATGAATGTAGGCAAAATCGTCAATACGCATGGCATTCGCGGAGAAGTGAGAATCATGCCTTTAACTGATTTCCCGGAAGTGCGCTTTGCGAAAAATGCAGAGTTGTTTTTCTTTACACCCGATAATCATCCAGTCATGGTTAACGTGGAATCTGCACGTTTGCATAAAAATATGTATATTCTTCGTCTGAAAGAGTATGACAACATTAATGAAGTAGAGAAGTTTAAAGGCGGCATGGCCAAAGTGTTAAAAGAGAATCTGGCTGAGCTGGAGGAAGGTGAATACTACTTCCATCAAATCGTAGGGTGTTCTGTCATCACCGATGAGGGTGAAACACTTGGAACCATCTCTGAGATTTTGACTCCAGGAGCGAATGATGTATGGGTTGTCAAAACGCCGGCAGGTAAAGAAATTCTGCTCCCGGTTATTGATGATGTTGTTCTTGATGTAGACGTTACAGAGAAGCTAGTCAAGATTCACCTGATGGAAGGGCTGCTGTAACATGAAAGTGGATGTATTAACCCTATTCCCGGAAATGTTTGACGGTGTGTTCGGAACCAGCATTCTGGGTAAAGCTCAAACCAAAGGACTTGTATCTCTGGGAGCAACAAACTTTCGGAATTTTGCGACCAACAAACATAATACAGTCGACGATGCACCTTACGGTGGAGGTGGAGGTATGGTGTTAAAGCCTGATCCCATCTTTGCTGCAGTCGAGGATGTATTAGAGCAGCGGGGCGAAGCTGCTTCATCGATGAAACCGCCACGTATTATTCTGATGTGTCCGCAAGGTGAGACGTTCACACAGAAAAAAGCAGAGGAACTTGTACAAGAAGATCATCTGATTTTTATTTGCGGACATTATGAAGGCTACGATGAGCGTATCCGCGAGTTCCTCGTGACGGACGAGTTGTCGATTGGTGATTACGTGCTGACGGGTGGCGAGCTGCCTGCGATGGTGGCGATCGACAGTATTGTGCGCCTTATTCCGGGTGTGCTTGGCAATGAGACAAGTGCTGTAACGGATTCCTTTAGTACCGGATTGCTTGAATACCCGCATTATACACGTCCTCCCGAATTCAGAGGTATGAAGGTTCCGGATATGCTGTTATCCGGACATCATCTGAATATTGAGGCATGGCGCAGGGAGCAATCCTTGCTTCGTACGCTGGAACGCAGACCGGATATGTTGGAGACGGCGGACCTGACGGACAAAGAGCGGATTTGGCTAAAGAAGATTCGTTCCGATCGTGAAAAGAACGCAGAGTAATTTGATGATATCTCGTTTGAGCACGTAAAATAACTCATTTGAAAGCTTGAAAGACCAACCTTGTGATATATAGGTTGGTCTTTTTCTGTATTGAACACTTTTGCCACTTTGAACATTTTTGCATGTTCCGAAATAGGGTTGTATAAACTGAAAAATTTCTTTATGGTGATCTCAGCTAGAAGCGTATGAAGACGACATGCTGAGGAGGAAGAATATGAATCATCAGCCTTATGAAGTTGGCAGAGTGAATATTAGCGAAGCTGGAGAGCGATGCAAAATGCTTCTGGGAGATCTGAATGGAGATGGCAGGCTTGAGATGCTGTTGGTACAGGCAGATGGGGGCATAGACGACCGTTACGTTCCGCATCAGGTATGCTGTTTGTCGGCATATGATCTGGATGGAACATTAATGTGGCAGGTCGGAACACCGGATCCGGATGCAGGTGGTCCAGGATCAGACTATCCCGCTCAGATTGCAGACTGGGATGGGGACGGAAATAATGAAGTGCTGTGTGTAATGAACAAACAATTTCTTATTCTGGACGGAAGAACCGGGGAGATAAAGAAACGTCATGATTTGCCTGGAGAGCAAGCGCATGACTGTCTTATTCTTGCAAACCTGACTGGTGACCAACACACAATGGATATCCTGCTGAAGGATCGGTATAAGACGTTATGGGCTTTAGATTACGATTTTAATTTGTTGTGGAAGCATGAAGGCAATATAGGTCACTTTCCGTGGGTATACGATATTGATGGGGATGGCAAGGATGAAGTGATGGCCGGGTATGACATGCTGGATCATGATGGAACATTATTATGGTCCTGTCAGAATCTTGATGATCACGCAGACTGTATATGGTTTGGCGATGTGGACGAGGACGGGGAGGTTGAAATTGTTATCGGTGGCAGTGTCACGGTGATGATGGATCGGTATGGTAATGAGAAATGGCGATATGAGGATTCGATTGAATCACAGCATATTGCATTGGGGAAATTTTATAGTGAAAGACAAGGATTACAGATTGCTGGCCTGGATCGGATTATTCGTGGAGATGAGAATGGCAAGGATGGACTGTTTATGCTGGATTGCACCGGGAAGGAACTTTGGAAAGAAGATCGTAAAACTCGTGGGTGGTTAACCATTATTGAGCCTGTACGAAATTGGGATGACAGCGGACTTGACTATATCCTGGCTTATCGCCGAGGTGGGGGTATCCTGCCATCTTTGATCAATGGTAATATGCAAACGGTTGCAGAATTCGGAAAAGAGGGCTACGCCGTTCATGCAGACTTGTGTCAAAGCGGAAGGGAACAGGTCATCATCTATGATGCACATGAGGCGGTGATTTATTCCAGCTCAGTGATGGATGTAAGCACTGCAACCTCTTTGGACATCAAAAGAGCCCAGCTTCAGCCGAAACGGCTGTATAGCTCGACTCTTTATCCAGGCGGAGAAGTTTCAATCTAGCTTAATGACTGATCTCTACGACAGGAAGGATTTCCTGTTGTTGATCTGATTCAGGATGGAGCAATGCAGCCAAATCAGTTCCTGTCGTAACCGTTAATCGTGGGAGCTTCATAGGATTATCCCCAGGTCGAACAAATCCTGGACGCACAGAAAAGGCCATGCGGTACCCATTTTGCTGCAGCTGATAGATCATTTGTGTGCTGGTATAACCGAAAGGGTAGGCAAGGTACGGCGTGTCTATACCGGTTTCTTTCATCAGCTTGACGTCATCATTCAGCAGGCTTGTGTCGAGTCCGACGGGCACGTTGTCACCGCAACGCATATATCCCTTGTGATGCAGATTATAAGTATGGCTGTTGAACTCAAAGACGTCTTTAGCGGCCTGCATCTCCTGTTTGGAGATAAACGTATTTTTGGATGGATCAAAAGTCGAAGGCTGATCCTGAATTTTGCTGCCGATCACAAACAGGGAAGCATGGAAATTATATTTTTTGAGCACAGGGTAGGCTAAAGTATAATTGTTCTGATACCCATCATCAAAGGTGATGACAATGGATTTTTTGGGCAGGGAGATCTGTCCATTCACGTATTGCTCTAGCTGCCCCAGTGTAATTGTGTTATATCCTTCTTCATGCAAATATTTCATGTTTTCTTCGAAGTCTTCCAGATTAATGATTGATTTGTTGTTTGGTTCGTGATTGTTGATTTTGGGCAGTATGTAATGATACATCAGTACAGGTACTTCAGTAGCCGAACCTTGTGTGATGTGAAAGGTAGCCAGATCAAGTGTTGGTTTGCTGGAATAGTCGGAATGAGACATTAGAAATGCCTTACGTTTTACCATATCCCAGGATGTACAAGCTTTGTGAGATATTGCATTGGTAGGATGAGTTACCGCATACGCAAACATCGTAATGGTACAAGTGAGTACTGCGAGTGCAGCGAGAGCAATTTTTTTGAAGTGTTTCATAATTCGTTTGGTTCTCCTTTTGCCATTTCATTTCTTCGTGGAATTACATTTTAGATGCATCAGCACGTAATCCAACAAGCTATATCATAGACGATCTTTCTTGACAGAAAGTTACAGTATTTTTTCCGTCTAATACTTGACTTATTCCAGAATACTAATTATGACAATCCATAGGGGCGAAGCTTCGATGTGCATAAAAGAATTTTGTAGAAAAGCGGATGGAGAAATGTTTTAGTTTAATGGAATTGTAATGTGACTATGATAGAATTCAGTGACGTGCTCAATATGATCGTTATAACGGATAACGACTAATTGTAGTAAAGGAATTAAAGGGATTAAGGAACTAAGGAGTTCCATTAGCTATTTGTTTATTTTTCCTTGTGTTTTGTTATGGTGCGTGATACAATAAGTCTGTTATGTGGAATACGGCGGTCCTCTATGGATAATGAAGGAGACAAGGTGTTCTCTGGAAGAAGTATGAACGCCTGTACGGAAGGAGGGAGTCATAGATGAATATCGTTCAAGCGATTACACAAGAACAACTTCGTAAAGATATTCCGAGTTTTCGTCCTGGTGACACTTTGAAAGTGCACGTTAAGGTAATCGAGGGAACTCGTGAGCGTATCCAATTGTTCGAAGGTGTTGTGATTAAACGCCGTGGTGGTGGAATCAGTGAGACTTTTACAGTTCGTAAAATTTCTTACGGTGTAGGTGTGGAAAGAGCTTTCCCGCTTCATTCCCCTAAAATCGATAGAATCGAAGTGGCTCGCCGTGGTAAAGTGCGTCGTGCGAAGCTTTATTATCTTCGTGAACTACGCGGTAAAGCAGCGAGAATTAAAGAAATTCGTTAATATAACGGATACCGGGGAGGGCTTGGAGACAAGCCCTTTTCGTTTTTGTCCGGGAAAAGTTGAACCGGAGGTGCACTTCCGAGTAAAATGGTATGGCGGCACACGCGCGAATAGTCCGGGAGGCTTGTGAAATCAGTTATTGAAGGACATTTGAATTGTGGATTAAATGTACTGGTAATGCTTGCGTGTAAGATTACATAACTGATGATGTGTAAAAACTGCTATAACATGTACTGTGAAGAGAGGAAGATCATTAATGGAACAGGAAGTTCAACAGGACCAGGGCAATACTGCCGAAGAGAAAGGCAGTCGATCCAAAAAAGCCAAAAATGAAATTTTTGAATGGCTCAAAGCCATCGTGATCGCACTAGTACTTGTTATTTTGATTCGGTGGTTGCTGTTCAAACCGTTTGTTGTGGACGGGCCTTCCATGCAGCCGAATTTTCATACAGGTGAACGTGTGATCGTCAATGAAATTTTATATGATATCAGGGAACCACAGCGCGGAGAAGTAATTGTATTCCACGTTCCATCCGAAGGCCGTGATTTCATTAAACGTGTCATTGCTGTCGCTGGTGATACCGTTGAGGTTCAGGATGATACGGTTCTCGTCAATGGTAAAAAAGTCGATGAGACTTACATTCAGGGAGCCATCGATGCTGCTGAAGCGAACGGTGGAACCTATAACGTGAAGGACTTCCCTAATGAGCAATTCCCGGATGGAAAAGTACCTGAAGGTCATGTTTTTGTAATGGGGGATAACCGTCCAAACAGTACGGATAGCCGAATGATCGGTTATGTATCACTGACGGATATTGTAGGTCGTGCAGATGTGATTTTCTGGCCGATCGGCGATATCAAATGGATTAACCATTAATATGAATGCAGGATATATAAGCAAAATATAAAATGTAAACTAAAACGTAGAGGGCAGAACTAATCTGGGGATAATAAAGATCGGAAGGTTGTTTTGCCAGCGAAGTGTTGCGGTGTGGATGTTATAGAAAATGCTTGTATATCAACAAATAATGAGGTGAAGACAAGGTGACGATTCAATGGTTTCCAGGTCATATGACCCGAGCCAGACGCCAGATTCAGGATAAATTAAAGCTGATTGACGTGGTCATCGAACTGCTGGATGCCCGTCTGCCTGTCTCCAGCCGCAACCCGATGATTGACGAGATTTTACAGGGCAAACCCCGGATGATTCTGTTGAATAAGTCCGACTTGGCGGATGCAAAAGTGACGCAAGAATGGATTGAATATTTCAAAAAAGAGGGAATCACTGCTTTCCCTGTAGATGCTTCAACAGGTACCAACGTGAAAGACATCCCAACACAAGCGAAGCTTCTCCTAAAAGAAAAAATTGACCGTCAAATAGCTAAAGGGATTAACCCTCGAGCGGTTCGTGGACTGATTGTTGGTATTCCAAACGTGGGTAAATCCACGCTAATTAACCGACTGGCTGGACGGAACATTGCGGCAACGGGAGATCGTCCTGGTGTGACGAAGGGACAACAGTGGATCAAAGTGGGTAAAGAGATGGAACTGCTGGATACCCCAGGTATTCTTTGGCCAAAATTCGAAGATCAAAACGTGGGTTATCGTCTTGCAGTAACCGGTGCAATTAAGGAAGAGATTCTGAATGCAGAAGACATCGCCTTTTTTGGAATCAGTTATCTGATGCGTTATTACTGGGATTCTCTCGAAGAACGATATGGACTTCAGGAGTTCTCCAAGGATGCGGATGATTCGGACAGCGTTGTTGCGATCATGGAACAGGTTGGTCGTATACGTGGTTGTGTGGTAAGCGGTGGACGTATCGATTTGGAAAAGGCATCGCGAGCTTTTCTGCGTGAACTGCGTGCGGGCAAAATGGGACGTTTCTCTATGGAAGCTCCTTATTAAATAAGAGACAACTGCCGAAAGAAGCGGCCGTTACCGGATTACCGGGAGCGGTCGCTTTTTGTCGTACTGGAATTAAAACAGAGGAACCTTGATTGATCTGGAAGGTGATTCTAGAAGATTGCACTTTATGGGATTGCATTGTACGTATATCTGGGTCTCTTAAATCATGCTATGATGAGTGATGAAGATTTAGCCTGCTCAATGCTGAATATCTTCAATTTAAGCGATCAGATACCGATAAAATAATAACTCACCACTGTATGATCATATATGCTTCACAGAATTTTATTTCTTGTTTTAATTGGATCTGGTAGAACAAAAATCGGGAATCTACGTCTATATAATAAATGATATAAAAGTGATGTGTTGAAGCAAGAGTGGGCAGAGGAGATGACACCGTAATGAATGAAATGAATGAGTTAACTGAATTGACGCAACTGGATGCCCTGGTTGAACCAAAAAAGAAGAAAAAAGAATTGGTGGAGCCCAAAGATCTGCTGATCTATGAGCGTGAATATTGGGAAAGTGGATTTGAACATATTGCCGGAATTGATGAAGTGGGACGCGGGTGTTTGTTTGGAGATGTAGTAGCGGCAGCCGTTATTTTACCTCGTGATCTGATTCTGGAAGGGGTTAATGATTCCAAGAAATTAACGGAGAAAAAGCGCGACGCATTATATGACATCATTATGGAAAAGGCGTTGGCAGTGGGAATTGGTTATGCGGATGCGGAAACGATTGATCAACTGAATATTAAACAGGCTGCAAGGCTTGCCATGAAACGTGCGGTAGAGGCGCTTGAGGGCGTACCGGACTACCTGTTGGTGGATGCCGAAAAGGTAGATGTAAATATACCGCAGTTATCCATTATTAAAGGCGATGCCAACAGTCAATCCATTGCGGCAGCATCCATTATAGCGAAGGTTACCCGGGACAGACTTTGCAAGGAGGATTGGGATACGTTATATCCGGAATATGGTTTATCGATACATAAGGGATATGCAACGAAATTTCATCGTGAACAAATTATGGCTCTTGGTGCTACACCCATGCATCGTCGCAGTTTTCTCGGCAATCTGATCGGAGAACAGCACACTTTATTTTAATTAAACCATACATGGAGGGAGGGTGAAGGGCATGAATATAAGTTCCGTGATTCGTGGGTTGCTGGGGGATAGTAAACCGGGAAATGCCAAGCCACTCGAGCTAAAAGAAGGTCAGGTGGTAAGGGGATCTGTGGTTAGTGTATCTGATGACGGAGCAGATGCGGTTCTTCAGATTCAGGGTGTACAGGTGCGTGCAAAACTGGAAACCCCGCTACGACCAGGGGAAACAACATTACTTCAGGTTCAGCCTCCAGGTGAAAATGGTGTTACGGTAATGAAACCACTGACAGGTACATTAGCAGAGCTGCCACAGGCATCTTTGAACAATTTGCTTCAGGAGGTAGGTTTACCGGATACCAAGGGGAATCGGGAACTGCTATTAGCCATGCAACGAAGCGGAGTACCTTTGACCAAGGATAATGTAGCCATGGTTCAAAATATGATGACAGCCAAACCTGCACAGGTGCCTGTTGAAGAATGGGTTCAGGCGACAGGTATTGCTTTTCAGCGTGGGCTTCCGGTTACAGCGGAAACGGTAAAAGGTCTGCATCAAGCTGTATTTGGTCTACCATTACATCAGTTGTTGAAGGGTTTGGCTGAACAGCTGGAGTCCATTATGACCCAAACCGCGGGTAAACCGCTGCCGACTGGTGAACAGGCAGCTACAGTGAAGAATAACATTATGGCTGGAGTGCCTGTACCGTTAAACGGAGAGCAGGCGGGAGAAACGGTAGCTGCGTCAGGCGGTAACCGTCAGGTAGGAGCAACAACCGGATTGTCCGGGCAACCCGTGCCTGGAGCAGCAGCTGGTGATACTGCAATGGCTGATGGATCGGATGATGCAGCTGCTGGTGGTGCGCTGAAAGGCAGTGGGCAGACTGGAGCAGGGAATGCAGAGAATGTTGGGCTTAAAGCAGGGGCCAGCCATGTTGAAACTGCTGGCAAGGTAGTTACAGGTATTCCGGCAGGAACCGGAATACCTGGTGAGAGCCCGCGTGCAGCTGACGCGGGCGTTGCTGGGAGCCGCCCGGGCACGCCGGGGGCGGCTCTGGATGCTGCGGCTGGCCGAGTGATAGCAGGCCAGCCTGAGGGGGGCGCGGTCGGGCGAACCGACGGCCGCGGTGAAACGCCTGCTGCTGCGGGGCCTCCCGCTTCCGCAGCAGGGCAGGCGGCGCCAGCAGCTCCATCGGCAGCGCAGCTGGCGCCCAAGCTGCTGGCGCTGCTGGACGCGCTGCGCAGCGCGTCCACAGCCGCACCGGCACAGCCGGGTGCGGCGACACAGGCCGCCCCTGCATCACAGGGCGGCCAAGCGGCTGCGGCTGCCGGAGGCGCGCCGCAGCCTTTGCCAGCCGGCGCGGATGTGCTGCCGGCTGGCGGTAGTGCCGCAGCACCTGCGGGAGCTGCGGCGGCGCCCGTCACCCACGAGGGGGACCCGTGGGTGGGGCGTGTGTTGAAGCTGCTCGGTGCGGAGCACGAGCAGCAGGCAGTGCACGGCGCGGCTGCGCAGGCGCGCGTGGGGGATGTGGCGAGTCCGGGAACCGCGGACACGCTCAAGGGCTTGCTGCTGCAACTTGCCAGCAGCGATGGTGCACCGGCGGCGCTCAAGGATGCCGCCGGACAGGCTGTGCAATTTCTGACAGGTCAGCAGTTATTGCTGACAACAGATCGCAGTGCTACCTTTGCCCAGATGCACTGGTTTATTCCCATTACCGGACCTGACGGAGAAGAGACGGCTTCCGTTCAAATTCAATCGCGCCGGGGACAACGCGGTGAATTGGATGCATCCAACTGCCGCCTTTGGTTTGATCTGGACATGAAAAGTCTTGGTCCAACGCTGGTGGATGTGCATGTTGTTAATAATATCGTCAGTCTGCGTGTGCTGAATGACGGCGAAGGAATGGGACCACTCCTGGAAAGTGGGCGCGAAGAGATCCATAAGGCGCTGGACAAGCTGGGTTATCAGTTGCTGACTTTCAAGGCGGAACCCTGGCCTGTTGGCCAGGAACCGGGTGCTGAACGGAAAATGACTGCCTCGGACTACAGTCCTGAACGATACAAAGGGGTGGACATGCGGGTATGAATGAGGATTCGCAACCGGACCTGATATCCAAAAAGGCCGTTGCTTTAAAATATGTACCTGGTGAGAGCGAAGCACCAGTGGTCGTAGCCAAAGGCCGTGGCAAAGTAGCAGAGGCCATTCTGGATAAAGCCAAGGAAAATGGTGTGCCGGTTCAGGAGGATGCTGCACTTGTTGAAGTGCTTTCCAAACTGGATTTGGATGAACAGATCCCGTCGGAACTGTATCAACTGGTGGCTGAGGTGTTGACCTACATTTATCGTGCTGACCGTCTGGCTTCTGGACGAGAGGAAGAAGAATCATGGTAGAGCACAGATCGGAACAGGGTCCAACTTCTAAACTGACACGTCAGCAAAAAGGACGATTGGGCGAAGAAGCTGCTTGCGACTGGCTTCAGGAGCATGATTATCGCATTTTGAAGCGCAATTGGCGCTGCCGAAGCGGAGAGATTGATATCGTTGCTTCCCATGTGGGCATGATTATTTTTATTGAAGTCCGCAGTAGAAGCGGAACTGCACAGTATGGTACACCCCAAGAGTCGGTAGATATCCGTAAAATGCAGCAGGTGCGTGCAACGGCATCTGTATATTTGCAAATGACGGGAGAGATGAACCATCAAATTCGTTTTGATGTGATTGCAGTCATGCTGGATAAAGCAGGCGAAACCGTCTCGGTTGATCATATTATTAATGCATTTTGAGTCCCTACTATATAAGGGATTCTTCTGATGTGTTAACCCACAAGAAAGACACTTGAAAAAGTGACTCTCTCGTGGGTTATTTTTTTGGGCAGGTTAAAGGTAAAAAGAAATTAAGAACATAACTACTTCACATGCAGTAATGGTGATACGATATGTATCAAAAAAGTGAGTAATTGAAATTATCCTCGTTGTTAATATTTCCTTTTCCGATCGTTAATGGGCTAACATCTAATTAATAATTCTCTAAATAAGAGCTCAAACGATGTGTTTCGAACTAGTCTATGCTACTGAGTTGCTTGTTATAAAGTGCAATCATTCTCCTTGCATGTATGTCCATTCCCAAGTTCTTTCTAATTCCATAAACAATGAAGCTTCGCTATGTCTTCTAACTTATTACTAGGCGACAAAAGAGAGTAAAGTACTTAAAATAAATAGATACAAAATGTATCATTTATAATAAAATAAGAAAAGAAAATATAAAAAAGAGGTGTGAACTATGAAAGAAATTCAATCTGTTGCAGAAAAGAAAGAGAAACAGGTCTGGAAGACCCCTCGAATGGAAGTACTAGATATTAGTGAAACCATGAACGGCGGCGAGGGGATTTGGCAGTACGTTTGGGGCGGGGAATTTTGGAAGCTCGAAATGTTAGTCAGTTAGATAGATATAACCATTTCATATTGTCAAAAAGATTTACTATTATATTTGGATGAGGTGAACGATTGTCATGAGTATTCAATGGAAATGGATGATTCGTTTAAGTGTGTTTTTATTATTTTCTGGGGTGTTTGGTCTACTGCATTCTGAAACGACATATGCAGCATCCAAAGATGCTTCTGTCAGGGAAATGGGGAATCGTTTCGCTCAAACTGCATATATCATTGGACAAATTACTGATCACGATGGTTTTCCAGTAAAAGATGTGAACGTACATATTACGCAGCAAACGGGTGGGGAACAAAAACAAATAGTGAAGACCGATTCCAAAGGAGATTTTCGGTTTGAAACGGCGATAGGTGAAAGTACAGATTTCTCCATTAAAGCGGTAGCGAAGGGGTACTTGGATTCAGGAATGAATTTTAGTTATGTAACCTTGAATCCGGGGGATACAAAAGTAGTGAATTTAGTACTCTTTGAGCCAGCCACCATCGTTGGTACAGTAACTGACCAATCGGGCAAACCTATTGCGGGTGCGATTGTAAAAGCGACAACGGTAAGCCAAACAATTAAAACAGACAAAAATGGCAACTACGCCATCACCGGGATTAACGCATATCAAACCACAAACATTGATGTTGAGGTCAATGCGAATGATTATGTTCCTTACACGAAATATGTGACAGTATCCTATGGAACTACGAATAAATTAAATTTCAATCTGCAAGAGGCTGCAGCTGTAAACGGCGTGGTGATCGATGAGAGTGGAAAGGGGATCATAGGCGCCAAAGTGACAATCAATGGTTTACAGACAACAACAGACAAACAAGGTAAGTATATGATGAAACAGCAGCTTCCGGGATCAAGCACAATCTCTGTTGAAGCGGATGGTTATATCAAGCAAACGATTAGGGTAACTTTGGTCAAAGGAGCTAATAATACTTTTGATTTTATTCTCAAGAGTAATGTGGACAAAACCCCGCCTGTAACCAAGTATGCTTTAATTCCTCTAACAGAGGTATCTAACGGAAAACAATATATTAATGGATTTAATTTTAAGTTAAAGGCAACGGACGAAGTTAACGGATCTGGCTTGAAGATGACCCAGTACAGAATCAATGGCGGGCAATGGATCACGTTTACCGGACCAATAAAAATTTATGCTCCTGATGTCAAAACAGTGGAGTATTTCAGCACAGATGTCGCCGGCAACCAGGAAAAAATAAACAAAATGGATTTTGTAAATGGGAAGTATGAAGGAGCAGGATCATACCCTTATTGATTAAATAACTATTTATAATGAAGAGAGGCGACGTTGACTCTAAGATCCTTACGGGGGAAGAGTAGAAGTCGCCTTTTTGCATCCGAAATAACCAGAACGAAATAATGTTATCCGCATTCCTTTGAATCCAATGAACCTATCAGTGTATAATCAAGATGGTAATCCAGTTTTGCTGCATCGTTTGATTTTTCATAAATGAGTCGATTCACATCGCAGGTTTGAACTGCGGTCATGGATAATTTTTTATAACCTGGGAGGCATGGTCATGAGTAAATCTACCCAAACGGGTAACGTTGTAAGAGAAGCGATTCAAAATCGTCGTACCGTCAAAAAGTTTAAAAAAGAAGCTGTTCCCACACAGCAGATCATTGATTTATTGGATACAGCCGTATGGGCACCCAATCATAAATTGCGTGAGCCGTGGCGGTTTTTATTGTTTAGCGGAAATGGACTGAACAAACTGGCAGACGCTATTGATGCAGAGATGGGCGAGGATAACAAGTTCTCTGCCAATATCAAGCAAGTCCCTGCCGTGATGCTTGTCGTTATGGAAGAAGATCCGCGTCAAAATATCTGGGATGAAGATTTTGCAGCAGTGAGTGCATTGGTACAGAACTTCCTACTCGCCGCATGGAGTGAAGACATCGGAACGTTCTGGGTAACCAAGCCTTTCCTGTATGGACCCAAATTCCGTAAGTCCCTTGGCATTCAGGCTGGAGAGAAAATTATAGGCATGGTTTACATGGGGTATCCAGAGGTTATTCCTTCTGCCAAAGAACGTACACCAGCCAAGGACAAGCTGACTATATTTGAATAATTGATATCTTTTTCGCTATACTTTCGAACGTGATGCTGTATGCAAAGCCCCTGCACGTATGCCTCTTCTTTTATACAGAGGATATATATGCAGGGGTATTTGATTTGTAAATCTATGTAACCATGAATTTGAAATCTATAGATGTCTCGCTTGAACGTATCATGATGCTGAAGGGTGAGGCACGTACTTCCCCTTATAGCCCTTATAGCCTTTATGAACCTCGCTCAAAACAAATTCAAATCCAGTTGACGATACTGAATCGCCTCAGCCACATGAGCTGTCAAAATGACGCCATCATGATCCAAGTCTGCGATTGTCTGGGCCATCTTAATAATTCGATCATGTGCACGCATGCTCAGGTTCAGTGTTTGCAGTGTCTGCTGGAGCAGTTGGTCTGCTTCTTCAGGCAGGCGGATTGTTCGACGCAGAAGGGTTCCTGATAACTGGCTATTCCAGCGAACTGAACTATTCGCATATCGTGCAGCCTGAATATGATGAGCATGAATGACTTTGGCCTGCATTTCCGCAGATGAAGGAGAAGCGCCGGCCTTGCGCCACTCTCCTGAGGGAGGAACTTCGACCTGAAGGTCGATGCGATCTAGTAGCGGTCCCGAAATTTTGGCACGGTATGCGGCCACGCGTGCAGGACTGCATATACAGCGTTGATCCTCCGATTGGGCAGAGAGATATCCGCAAGGACAGGGATTCATAGAACAGGCGAGCATAAATTGTGCTGGAAATGTGAAGGCGGCTCTCGCCCGGCTAATGGTAACTTTGCGATCCTCCAATGGTTGTCTCAACACTTCTAGGACTTGCCGCTGAAACTCTGGCAGCTCATCCAGAAACAAAATCCCCCGGTGGGCAAGACTTACTTCACCTGGTTTGGGGATGCCACCGCCTCCAATTAGACCTGAAGTGGAGATCGTATGATGGGGTGAGCGGAAGGGCCTATCTGCAACCAGACCTCGAGAGGTTTCCTTGAGCTTGCCAGCGGCACTTAACACTTTGGTGACTTCCAGCGCTTCGTCTTCGGACAGCGGCGGGAGAATCGTAGGCAGTCGTTTAATTAACATGGTTTTCCCTGTTCCTGGTGGTCCGACGAGCAAAATATTGTGCATGCCTGCTGCGGCAATCATGAGTGCACGCTTGACATGATGCTGTCCCAAAACATCACTATAATCATCGTCCAACGATGGAGATCGCATTGGGCGCTCCTGGGGCTCCATATCACGGACATTGGGAATCAGAGCAGACAGATGGGTGTAATCTTTTAAAACAACAGGACCCGTATTTTGCATCATTCCTTTTCTGTTCTTTGAATTCGTTTTCTGTTCAGGAACGATATCTTGCAAATGACGAATGCCATATACCCGTATACCCCGAATCAACGAAGCCTCTTCCAGATTATCGGCGGGCAGAAGAACAGAGGTAAAGCCTTGCCGTTTCGCCAAATCGACCATGGACAATATACCAGGCACAGATCTCACTGAACCGTCCAATGCCAGTTCACCCACCACCAATGTCCGTTCCTGTGCAGGAAGTACCAGCTGACCACTTGTCGTCAGTAAACCAATAGCAATGGCAAGATCGAAAGAAGATCCTTCCTTGCGCAGATCGGCAGGAGCCAGATTAATCGTAATCCGCTGCAGCGGATACTGATAGCCACAGTTTTTTATAGCGGCACGAACGCGTTCAACCGCTTCACGAATAGCCGAATCCGGTAATCCGATAATAGACGTCTGGGGTAGGCCATTCGACAAATCTGTTTCCACTTCAATTAAAACGCCGTCAATTCCATATAAACAGGCACTATGCAGTTTTCCGTACATAATAAAAGAAACACCTCACTTCGTCCTTGGCGCATAATACGGGCCAGTCTACGAATTAAGGTGCTTCCTCAGCTTCTAACAAGCATTTTATATAAAAGAAATCAGGGCGTCAACCCGTCATCGTCATAGCTGCTGTATATCTCCCTGACTCCTGAATTGTTTACAGTTTCCGCATGAAGTTCCTTGCAGAAGTAAAGAATGTTCAGTTCTGAATCAATGCCGCGCTGTTGGGAAAAAAAGGATGTAGAAGCTGGTTGAGCTGTTTCAACATATCAATTGTTTTTTGTTACGTTGTCATATGATTTCGATCGTCTATTTTCTAAATTGTATTTTATACAATTAAATTTATCACTATTAAATAGAAAAGTAAAATCATTTGTGCTCAATTATTCTGTTTTTTTTCTAATTTATGATAAGATAGATGAAGGGCACCTTATAATTCGCGAATTCTAGCGGTTATAACAGTTGTAGACCTCTAATATTAGGAATATAGAATGCACAATAGGTAGGTGAGACAGATCTATGGAGAATGAAAGTTTGAAGCTGGATAACCAATTATGCTTTGCCATATACGCTTGTTCACGTGAAATTACGAAGATGTACCAGCCCTACCTTGAGGTGCTTGGTGTAACCTATTCTCAATACCTGGTCTTGATGGTATTGTGGGAACGTGAAGAATGTACGGTTAAGGAAATCGGAGAGGCGCTTTACCTCGATTCAGGGACATTGACACCTCTTCTGAAACGTTTGCAGTCAGCAGGACTTATTCATCGCGAACGTTCAGCTCAGGATGAACGAAAAGTCTTGATTACACTTACAGACGCCGGGCGGGAACTTCGCCATAAGGCCTTGTCTATACCTGAAGCGATCCAGGAAGATGCATGTCTGAACAGTACTGAGTTTGAATCTTTACTTGGACAGTTCAAAGGGCTTCTGGAGAAAGTCCATCAGACGAACACCAAAGAAGCCAGAAAATAAACTGCATCGTTATATTACTATTAGAGAAACCTTGGCTTATTAGCTGAGGTTTTTTCCATTAATATCCAAGCATTCACAATATGGGATCATACCCATATCAAAATACTGTCTATTAACCATTACTTTTTTAAGGAAAGCGTTTTAAAAACATGTTACAATGAATTGGGTTTAAGTGAAAATAGTCAACATTTGTCTTTTGTTAGTCTACCAACCCGCCTTGTTGCAGTCATGTTGATAGGAGGATTCGAGAATGAATATCCATGAATATCAAGGAAAAGAAGTACTGAAACAGTATGGAGTCACCGTTCCAAACGGAAAGGTTGCTTATACAGTCGATGAAGCGGTTGCGGCCGCAGAGGCACTGGGCAGTCCGGTGACTGTAGTCAAAGCGCAAATTCATGCAGGTGGCCGGGGAAAAGCTGGCGGCGTGAAAGTAGCGAAAAGTATCGACGAAGTTCGTGCTTACGCATCCGAAATTTTGGGAAAAGTATTGGTAACACATCAGACTGGACCTGAAGGTAAAGAAGTGAAGCGTCTTCTGATCGAAGAAGGATGCGATATCCGCAAAGAGTATTATGTGGGTGTTGTTGTGGACCGTGCCACAGGCCGCGTCGTAATGATGGCTTCCGAAGAAGGCGGTACAGAGATCGAAGAAGTAGCTGAAGCTACACCTGAGAAAATTTTCAAAGAAATTATTGACCCTGCAATTGGATTGCAAGTGTTCCAGGCACGTAAACTGGCGTACAGCATTCGTATTCCAAATGAGTTGGTGAACAAAGCAGTTAAATTTATGCTTGCGTTGTACACAGCATTTGTCGAAAAAGATTGCTCCATTGCCGAGATCAATCCACTCGTTGTTACCGGAGATGGAAACGTTATCGCCTTGGATGCAAAGTTGAATTTTGATTCCAACGCCTTGTTCCGTCACAAAGACATTCTGGAACTGCGTGACCTGGATGAAGAAGACGAAAAAGAAATCGAAGCTTCCAAATACGACCTGAGCTACATAGCACTTGATGGCAACATCGGCTGTATGGTCAATGGTGCGGGACTTGCGATGGCGACGATGGATATCATCAAATACTATGGCGGCGACCCGGCTAACTTCCTCGATGTTGGGGGCGGTGCTACAACAGAGAAAGTGACCGAAGCTTTCAAAATCATTTTGTCTGACGCCAAAGTGGCGGGTATCTTCGTTAACATTTTTGGCGGCATTATGCGTTGTGATGTAATTGCCAATGGTGTTGTTGAAGCAGCGAAGCAGCTGGGCCTGACTAAACCGCTGGTTGTTCGTCTTGAAGGAACTAACGTGGAACTTGGTAAACGTATTTTGGGTGAATCCGGCCTGAATATCGTTCCTGCTGATTCCATGGCCGATGGTGCACAGAAAATTGTTGCCCTCGTGAAATAAGTTCATTCCTGGGCAAATTGCTGCCTTAGTTCCGGAGCTGTCCGGCACTTGAAAAATAACCGTAAGGATGTGAAGCAACGTGAGTATTTTGATTGATAAAAATACAAAAGTCATTACGCAAGGCATTACGGGTTCAACGGGAATGTTCCACACGAAGGGCGCATTGGACTACGGAACCCAGATGGTAGGCGGCGTTACACCGGGTAAAGGCGGAACCAATGTTGATATCACGCTGGAAGATGGCAAAGTAGTCAGCCTGCCGGTGTTTAATACAGTACAGGAAGCGAAGGAAGCTACTGGCGCAACAGCGAGCGTCATCTACGTTCCTCCGGCATTTGCGGCGGATTCCATCATGGAAGCTGTTGATGCAGAGCTGGATCTCGTGATCTGTATTACCGAAGGTATCCCGGTACTTGATATGGTCAAGGTTGACCGTTTCATGGAAGGCAAAGATACCGTTCTGATCGGACCAAACTGTCCGGGCGTTATTACACCAGGTGAATGCAAAATCGGCATCATGCCGGGTTATATTCATGTGCCTGGTCACGTTGGCGTGGTTTCCCGTAGTGGAACACTCACGTATGAAGCTGTTCATCAATTGTCTGCACGCGGAATCGGACAATCTTCTGCTGTGGGAATCGGTGGCGACCCGGTTAAGGGCTCCGAGTTCATTGATATCCTCAAACGTTTCAATGAAGATCCGCAGACACATGCGGTTATCATGATCGGTGAAATCGGTGGTACGGCTGAAGAAGATGCTGCAGAGTGGGTACGGGATAACATGACCAAACCGGTAGTTGGATTTATCGGTGGGGTTACTGCGCCTCCAGGCAAACGCATGGGTCATGCGGGTGCTATTATTTCTGGTGGTAAAGGTACAGCCAAAGAAAAAATTGCGAAACTGGAATCTTGCGGAATCAAAGTTGCTCCAACGCCAGCTGAAATGGGCTCGACTCTTGTGAGCGTACTTGAAGAACGCGGAATTCTGAATTTGTGCACGACACATTAATTCTTTTCCGTTATAATAGAAGAAACGGTGCAGGAAAGTAATTTTTCTGGTGAACCGACTATTGATAATACGGAAAAGGTAAGCAACCTTTTGTCCTGAAGAGGGCGAAGGGTTGCTTTTTTGCGTTTTTTTACGGGGTGTAAAAGGGAGTTGTTGTCTTCCTGTAAGAGTAAACGCTTGCAATCCGTTGTTACTTATCACACAATATGAGGGAAGATTTTCTTCCCGTTATGGGAGGTTTCTGATTATGGAAGAGAGATGGATTTTGATTGGACTGCATGAAACGGATGGTATTGGTAAGAAAACAATCTCGAAACTGCTCTCAGGACAACATCAACTGACGGATTTTCTGGATTATAAAGAAGGGGATTGGATTGCCGCGGGTTTACGCAAGGATCAGGCTACGCGTCTAACTAAGCAATTCAATGTCGAATGGATTGAGCAGAGACAAGAGCGTGTTTATAAACAGGGAATTGAAGTCGTTACCTTTCTGGATCAGAACTACCCTATATTAATGAAGGAAACTGTTCAGCCACCTTGGGTTATGTACGGTCGTGGAGATCTGAATCTGTTACACTCTCAATCCATTGCAATGGTAGGAACCCGCATGCCCACTGTATACGGACGCAAAATTGGTGAGAAGTTGGCGGAGCAATTATGCAAGGCAGGGCTGACCATTGTAAGCGGGCTTGCTAGAGGAATAGATAGCGTATGTCATGATGCGGCTCTGCGTGCAAACGGCAAAACCATTGCGGTATTTGGAACAGGAATTGACAACATCTATCCTCCCGAAAATACCAGTCTTGCCGAACGAATTGCCGAAACAGGGCTGCTTTTGTCAGAATATCCTCTCGGTACACGTGCGCGTCAGGGATTATTCCCTGAACGTAATCGGATCATTGCTGGGTTATCTCTCGGTACGCTAGTCGTTGAGGCTGATATCCGAAGCGGATCACTCATTACAGCAGATGCTGCGCTCGAAGCGGGAAGAGACGTGTTTGCAGTCCCAGGTCCCATTACATCTCCCAAAAGCCGAGGATCGCACAATCTGATTCGTCAGGGGGCAAAATTGGTGACATGTGCTACAGATTTATTGGAAGAGTTTCAATTGGACTTGCCAAATGCGGAGCAACTTCCTTACAATAGAGGACGTTCGACGGAAAGTAGTGAAACTTTCAATAAAGGAATATTCCCTGTCGTAAAACTATCTTCAGATGAACAACGTGTTATTTATCTGCTAGAGCAGGAAGAGCAATCACTGGATCAACTTGTGGAACAGCTCAACTGGGATTTTGGACATTTGCATTCAGTTCTGTTATCTTTAATCATAAAAAAGCAGATTAGCCAATTACCTGGAACCAAATACGCACGGGTATGACGATGCTGCGATCAAGGCAGCATGTGAAAATAGATTATTAGCGGAAGTTAGTCCTGCTGCTGATGAAGTATGAATCATAAAAACAAGCAGCAGTTTCATGACTGAGAGGAGGATGAACCTATGGCGGATGCACTCGTAATCGTGGAGTCGCCCTCAAAGGCGAAGACGATTGGCAAATATTTAGGCAGCAAGTTCATCGTAAAAGCTTCGATGGGACATGTACGCGATTTGCCAAAGAGTCAGATCGGCGTTGAGGTAGAGAACGATTTTAATCCGAAATATATTACGATCCGCGGCAAAGGTTCAATTTTGAAAGAACTGAAGGATGCACGAAAGAAAGTGAAAAAAGTGTATCTCGCAGCTGACCCGGATCGCGAAGGTGAGGCTATTGCTTGGCATTTGGCCCATGCACTTGAACTGGATGAAACTGCGGATTGCCGAGTAGTATTTAATGAAATTACGAAACAGGCTGTCAAAGATGCGTTCAAAACGCCGCGTAAGATTAATATGGATCTGGTTAACGCGCAGCAGGCAAGACGTATTCTGGATAGGCTCGTAGGATATAAAATTAGTCCATTATTATGGAAGAAAGTCAAAAAAGGATTGTCCGCTGGCCGCGTTCAGTCCGTGGCCGTTAAAATCATTTTGGATCGTGAAAATGAAATTAATGATTTTGAACCGGAAGAGTACTGGAGCATTACTGCCAAACTGACAGCGGACGGAAATCCGTTTGAAGCCAAGTTCCATCAGTTGAACGGTACCAAAACCGAACTTGGCAGTGAGGCAGAAGTACAGGCCATTTTAAAACAGATCGAAGGCGCTTCTTTTACAGTTAAAGAAGTTAAAGAGAAGGAACGCAGCCGTAACCCTTCTGCTCCGTTTACAACGAGTTCCTTGCAGCAGGAAGCCGCACGTAAATTGAATTTCAGAGCTTCCAAGACGATGTCTGTCGCCCAACAGCTGTATGAAGGGGTAGACCTCGGAAAAGAAGGCACAGTCGGTCTCATTACGTATATGCGTACGGACTCTACCCGAATTGCAGCATCAGCTCAGGAAGAAGCCAAGGAATACATTATTGGCAAGTACGGTGAGCCATTTGCACCCGAGACGCCTAGAAACTATTCCAAAAAAGCAGCGAATGCTCAAGACGCGCATGAAGCGATTCGCCCAACTTCGATTTTGCGTGATCCGGATTCCATTAAATCGTTTATGAGTCGTGATCAATTCCGGTTGTACAAACTGGTTTGGGAACGTTTTATAGCGAGTCAGATGTCATCTGCCGTTCTGGATACACTCTCCGTAGACATTGCTGCAGGAGATACAATTTTCCGGGCAGCGGGTTCCAAGGTTCGTTTCCAGGGATTCATGAAGGTATATGTTGAAGGTAATGATGATGGTACAACGGAAGAAGATCGTCTGCTGCCTCCGCTGAAAAATGGAGATGTGCTGGAGAATCGTGAAATTGAGCCGAAACAGCACTTTACACAGCCGCCGCCACGTTATACGGAAGCAAGGTTGGTTAAAACACTTGAGGAACTGGGCATAGGGCGTCCGAGTACATATGCGCCAACGCTGGAGACCATTCAGAAGCGTGGATATGTTGCCATTGAAGAGAAGAAGTTCATGCCAACGGAACTGGGCGAGCTGGTCATCGAACAGATGGAGGAGTTTTTCCCTGAGATCCTGAATGTGGAGTTTACCGCCAACATGGAAGGTGATCTTGACCATGTGGAGGAAGGGTCGGAGGATTGGGTCAAAGTACTCGCAGAATTCTACGAATCTTTTGAGAAACGCCTGGAGTTTGCAGAAGAAGAAATGAAAGAAATTGAGATTGAAGATGAAGTATCGGATGAAATATGTGAGAAATGCGGCAAACCGCTCGTTTATAAGTTGGGTCGTTTCGGCAAGTTTCTCGCATGTTCCGGATTTCCGGATTGCCGGAATACCAAACCGATCATCAAGGATATCGGTGTAACCTGTCCGAAGTGTAAGGAAGGGCATGTGGTCGAACGCCGTAGTAAAAAGGGACGTATTTTCTATGGTTGCGACAAGTATCCTGAATGTGATTTTGTATCATGGGATAAACCGTCAGCGAAACCATGTCCAAGTTGCGGGTCACTAATGATTGAGAAACGAAACAAACAGGGAACACGATTGCAGTGTACTTCATGTGATCATCAAGAGCCAGTAGAGGAAGCGGAAGAAGAATGAGCGGATTAGCATAATGGGGGTAAATGATTTTGACGAATGAACAACAAGTAACCGTTATTGGTGCCGGGCTCGCAGGAACAGAAGCAGCTTGGCAGATCGCAAGTCGCGGTGTGCGCGTAAAACTATACGAGATGAGACCGGTTGTGAAAACACCGGCTCACCATACAGATAAATTTGCAGAACTGGTGTGCAGCAACTCGCTTCGTGCCAATGGGTTGACCAACGCAGTCGGTGTATTGAAGGAAGAAATGAGAATGCTTAATTCTCTGGTCTTGGGTGCAGCAGACCGTCATGCCGTTCCGGCAGGTGGAGCACTTGCAGTGGACCGTGACGGATTCTCAGGTGAGATTACATCTACGCTTCATCAGCATCCACTCATCGAAGTTGTCAATGAAGAGCTGACTTCTTTGCCGGAAGACGGAATCGTTGTAGTTGCAACGGGGCCTTTGACTTCACCGGCATTGTCAGAGCAAATCAAGGCACTTATGGGTGAAGAATACTTTTACTTCTATGATGCGGCTGCGCCAATTATCGAAAAAGATTCCATTGATATGAATAAAGTCTATCTTGCTTCACGTTATGATAAAGGCGAAGCAGCGTACTTGAACTGTCCGATGACAGAAGAGGAATTTGATGTGTTCTATGAAGCGTTGATCACAGCGGAAGTTGCTCAACTGAAAGAGTTTGAGAAAGAAATTTACTTCGAAGGATGTATGCCGATTGAAGTCATGATGAAGCGCGGCAAACAAACGGCTTTGTTTGGTCCGATGAAACCTGTAGGACTCGTCAATCCGCATACGGGAGAACTTCCTCATGCTGTTGTTCAGCTTAGACAGGACAATGCAGCAGGAACGCTGTACAATTTGGTCGGATTCCAGACACATCTGAAATGGGGAGAACAAAAGCGGGTCTTTTCTTTGATCCCAGGACTTGAAAATGCGGAATTCGTCCGTTATGGTGTAATGCACCGTAATACATTTATTAATTCTCCCAAACTGCTTCGTCCAACGTATCAGTTCAAAGAGCGTCCGAACCTGTTCTTTGCAGGTCAAATGACGGGAGTAGAGGGTTATGTAGAATCTGCGGCATCCGGTTTAATCGCGGGTATGAATGCAGCCAAAGCAGCGCTTGGACAGGAACTGGTGGTATTGCCGGTGGAGACAACATTGGGCAGTATGGCACAGTATATTACAACAGCTGATTTCAAACACTTCCAGCCGATGAACGCAAACTTCGGATTGCTGCCGAAGCTGGAAACTAAAATACGCAACAAAAAGGAAAAGAATGAAGCACTTGCGCAGCGTGCACTGGATGGCATTGCCCGTTTTGCAGCAGCAGAAGGTCTAACCGTTCCGGAACGCGTGTAAATTAATCGTGGGAGGAGGCTGATATCATGGATATGTCATTTCATGCTACAACGATCTGTGCAGTTCGTCATAATGGCAAAGCAGCCATTGCCGGTGATGGTCAGGTGACCATGGGGCAAAGTGTTGTGATGAAAAATACAGCCAAAAAGGTAAGACGTTTATATCGTGGACAGGTAGTGGCGGGTTTTGCCGGTTCTGTAGCGGATGCCATTACCTTGTTTGAGAAATTCGAAGGCAAGCTGGAGGAGCACCATGGTAATCTGCAGCGGGCAGCGGTAGAGCTTGCCAAGGATTGGCGCCAGGATCGGATTTTGCGCAAACTGGAGGCACTCCTTATTGTTATGGATAAAACGGGAATGCTGCTGATTTCGGGTGGTGGCGAAATAATTGAACCAGATGATGACGTGATCGCTATCGGATCTGGTGGAAACTTCGCCTTGTCTGCTGCGCGTGCGTTAAAACGCCATGCGGTGAATTTGGAAGCGAAAGACATAGCTCGTGAATCACTCCAGATTGCTTCAGAGTTATGCGTGTATACCAACAGTAATATTATTGTTGAAGAGTTGTAAGCAAAAGTAATCTCCCGTGATGGAGTTTGATGATTACATCAGCTCCAGTTACTTCGTGGGGATTCTTTTGTACATGTAGGTAAGTATTTATAAAGTTATATTTCAAAACAAGGTTCGCTAACTGGTAGGAGGGAAGCTATATGCATACTCAAGCGTTAACACCAAGACAAATCGTTGCAGAGCTTGATAAGTACATTGTAGGTCAAAAACAGGCTAAAAAATCGGTAGCGGTCGCCCTTCGCAATCGTTATCGCCGTAGCCTTTTGCCTGAACATACCCAAGATGATATTGTACCTAAAAACATTCTGATGATTGGACCTACTGGTGTTGGAAAAACAGAGATTGCACGCCGACTGGCTAAGTTGGTAGGAGCTCCATTCGTAAAGGTGGAGGCTACGAAGTTCACAGAAGTGGGTTATGTTGGCCGTGACGTGGAATCTATGGTTCGTGATCTGATTGAAACATCATTGCGGATGGTCAAACTGGAACGTACTGAAAAGGTCAAGGACAAAGCGGAAGAGGCTGCCAATGAGCGGATTGTACATATTTTGGCCCCTTCACAATCCAAATCCAAAAATCAGCGGAATCCGTTTGAAATGATTTTTGGCAATAACGGCAACAACACGCCAGAAACCGATGAGCAAGAACCGGATACGGGAGTAGCTGAGCGGCGACGCAAAATCAAATTTGATTTGTTATCTGGCAAGCTGGAAGATGACGTTATCGAAATTGATGTGGAAGATACCACGCCTAACATGATGGATATGTTCGCAGGTCAAGGAAATGATCAGATGGGGATGAACATGCAGGAGATGTTTGGCAGCTTATTGCCTCGTCGTACCAAAAAACGTAAACTGGCGATAAAGGAAGCCCGCAAAGTATTGATTCAGGAAGAAGCGGGCAAGTTGATCGACATGGATGATGTGACTCAGGAGTCCATTCGCCGGGCGGAACAGACCGGTATCATATTCATTGATGAGATTGATAAAGTCGCCAGTCAAGGACGCGGTAGCGGCCCCGACGTATCCCGTGAAGGTGTACAACGTGATATTTTGCCAATCGTGGAAGGATCTACGGTAATGACGAAGTATGGCCCTGTCAAAACGGATTACATCCTGTTTATGGCAGCTGGTGCATTTCACGTAGCAAAACCCTCGGATCTCATTCCAGAGCTCCAGGGGCGATTCCCGATCCGTGTAGAACTGAACAGCCTGACGCTTGATGAATTTGTATCGATCCTCACGGAACCTAAAAATGCATTAACCAAGCAGTATGTGGATTTGCTGCGTACGGAGAATATTGAGATTGAATTCTCGGATGATGCCATTCGTGAGATTGCCAAACTGGCTGAGTCCGTGAATCAGAATACCGAAAATATCGGTGCACGGCGTCTGCATACCATTCTGGAGAAACTTCTTGAGGATCTTTCTTTCGAAGCACCAGAGCTTACGCTGGAGCGTATGGTAATCACTCCAGAATATGTACGTGAGAAATTGAATAACATTGCACTGGATCGTGATTTAAGTCAATATATCTTGTAGCATAGGTTTAATGCTCTGTTCGGAGCGTGTGTGAAGGTTGAATGACGGTATACAATGGATGAATAAAGATCAAACGATTGCACGGAAATAGGATATTCGGTCCTGGTTCTGACTGTAGTTAGACTTTATTTAATCCATCTGTATGCCGTTTATTTTTGTTTTGGCCTAATATAATGCAGTATTATAACCGATAAAAGAGTTGGAGTTGTAAAAGACGAAATATAATCTAGGACTTGTGCCGCAGATATAATGTATTTAAGATTGTCGGCATGTCAGGGGTTAATAATTTATAATTCTAAAAATTCCAATAAAAGGATTTATTTTTTCCAAGTCTGGATATCGGTTTAATCAATGGGAAGAGGAAATATTGCGCAAATGCGCAAAATATGAATTTGAACGCATTGCAGATGTGACAAAAATTTATCGGTTCATCAAAATCTGCACACGAGGGATAAATGTTAAAAAAGTGTTGGGGAAAATCAATAAAATCAAATAATCCAGTATGGATATTTTGTCAATTATCTATTTCATTGAAGAGAAAAGATTGTATTGGAAATAACAAGAAAGCTTATTATATCGGTAAATATTTCTAACAGAAAATCGATTGAAGCATCTCATGGTACTGCAGGTTTATAGTATTATGATGTGCTCAAACGTATAGAAGCATAGTATAAATTTTAAGAATGTTTAAGAGCTCATATCGAGCACTTAAGCTTATTTTTGTTTTGGGCCCCGACATTTACGAAAAAATTCATAATTTGCAGAAAATACACAAAAAGGTCTGTCTTTCAGAAAAGATAGGGCTTTTTTCTTATTGTAATATATCCCAATCTCGAAGAAACTTATGTTATACGACAACATCAGAGTTAATTCTACTTAAGTCCTAGAAAACCGTGTAAAAGCGAATGTTTTTTGTCGAAAAAACATAAGCATCCTGACGGAAAAAGATTGAATCTATTTCCATAATTTCTAAAGAGAGGAGGGCGATTATGAATCTTTTGAATGATATTAGTTTTCAAAGGTTACAAGGTGCACTCGATGCCTCTAACGTTAGACAACGAACGATTGCTGACAACATCGCGAATGCGGACACCCCGTATTTCAAGCGTTCGGACGTTGCTTTTGAAGAAATGCTACAGGAACAAATGAATGGAGAAATGCCTGTTCTTAAAGGGAAAGTAACGGATTCAAGGCATTTTGTCATAGGTCCTTCCTCTTCCATACCTACACCAGTAGTTAATATGGACCAGTCAACCTCCATGAATAACAACCAGAACAACGTCGATGTTGACAAAGAAATGAGTCTTCTGGCGGAGAACCAGCTGCGTTACAACGCTTATATTCAGCAAGTGAATGAACAGATCAAAATGATGCGTGTTGGAGTCGAAGGGAGATAACTTAGGTGAACATCAGTAACAGTTTCAGTATCAGTGCATCGGCTCTAACGGCTCAGCGTTTGCGGATGGACGTTATATCATCCAACATTGCCAACGCGGAGACGACGCGCGCGAGTGTAACCAACGGCGAGGCGGTTCCTTACAAGCGCAAGATGGTTGTGCTTGAACCCAACAAAACTTCTTTCAACAGTTTGCTTCAAAATCAGATGAAAAGCAGTGGATCTGGAGAGGGAGTTAGAGTATCAGAGATTCGTGAAGATCAGTCGCCTCTGAAACCGGTCTATGACCCTTCACATCCGGATGCTAACGCTGAGGGGTATGTGTACATGCCTAACGTAGATATCGCGAAAGAAATGGTGGACATGATCTCAGCTTCACGCTCATATGAAGCAAACGTCACAGCTTTGAACTCAACCAAAGCAATGATATCCAAGGCATTGGAGATTGGGAGAGCCTAGTTAACGGATTAAAAGGTGGAAATAACCATAAAATCAAAGAACAGAAATGACAGGGAGGGACATTAATGATTCAGAACAACATGTTTAGCACACAGGGGATTCAACCGCTCCAGATGCAAAGTACGGCACAAAGTAAACCATCTACACCAGCCGAAACCATTGAGAGCTTCGGTACATACCTACAGAATGCGCTAGGGTCTGTAGCTGCACAGGAGACCCAAGCACATGAAATGTCAAACCAATTCCTGGTTGGAAAAGCGAACGTTGATCAGGTGATGATCGCTTCTGAACAGGCTCTGTTGAGTCTTCAACTTACGACTCAAGTCCGAAACAAAGTAGTCGAAGCATATCAGGAGATTATGCGTACGCAATTATAAAATGGCATACATGCGCTTCGACAACAGCGCTGATTACTACAACAAGCAGCTGGGATGCTGCTCCTGACCGTTAAACTTTAGAACGTATAGAGATTGCGGAGGGACAGACCAAGCAAAGTTTCGGATGGGGTGACAGAGTGAATGAGAGAATTGCCCAGTACAGGGATAAGGCATCCCAGTATTGGAATAGTTTTAGCAAAAAGCAAAAAGTATTATTTATTTCCACCTTCCTGTTTTTAATTTTGGCTGCAGTTGTACTAACCATGCAATTGTCAAAGACGGAATATGAAGTTGCTTTCAGAGATTTGAATGCAAGTGACTCGGCAGGCGTCATTAGTTATCTTGATTCGTCCAGTATTCCATACAAATTAAGTGCAGACGGCAAGACCATATCTGTACCGAGCACGGATGTTGCTATTGCAAAAGTAAATATCGGATCACAAGGAATTATTCAGAACGGTTCATTAGGATACAAGTCGTTCGAGGAGTCATCATCTCCAATCGGGATGACCGACAAAGAGTTCGATGTGAAGTATAACAATGCATTGAACGGAGAAGTAGAGCAATTGCTTCAACGGATGCAAGGTATACAGGATGCTAAAGTACTGGTCAATATGCCTAAAGATAATATCTTTGCTGGCCTGGAAGAACAGGATAAAGCATCAGCATCGGTTGCCCTGCAATTTAAACCAGGGTATCACCCCAATCAGGCTGCGGTAGATGGATATTTTAATTTGGTCAAGACAGCCATTCCCAACCTACCTATTGAAAACATAACGATTACGAACACGGATGAAGCGGAACTGATTCCGACGGCCCGAGGTGGTAGTGGGGGATTATCTTCTGAAGTCCAAGAAAACATGGCGTTACAGAAGAAGTTCGAAAATGATGTTCGTAATAATGTGAAACAATTTCTTTCCCAGATTGTGGGTGACGAGAACGTCAATGTTCTGGTTGCTTCCAAGCTTAATTTTGACAAGGAAACGCGGAAAGAAAACCTGGTTACACCGGTCGATGTAGATAATATGAAAGGCATCGAGATCAGTGTGCAAGAGATTCAAAAGAGCTACACTGGAGCAAGCAATCCGACAGGCGGTGTTGCCGGCACAGGTCAAGAGGAAGTTCCGGGTTATCCATCATCGGATGCATCAGGTAACTCAACCTCGGAAGAAACATCCAGCACAAAAAATTACGATGTCAATCGAATTGTTAAAGATATCGTATCCAGTCCATATACTGTAAAAGATTTAACCATTAACGTCGCGGTTGAACCACCGGCAGGACAAACAGAATTACAAGCACCGGTTCAGGATGCGATTGAAAATATTTTGGTTAACATTGTTCGTGCATCATTGGCGGACTCAGGCACTGTAATAAGTGACGCAGATTTGGCCAAAAAAGTTTCGGTAATGTCTCAAGGTTTCCAGACTGCTGCGGCAACCAATACAGGCTTCCAGCTTTCAACCGGAATGATGTGGGGCATAGGAGCACTGGTGGCAGCATTGATTGCAACGGTTGTTATTTTGTTAGTGCGCCGTCGTCGCAAACAAAACGAAATAGAAGAAGAGGATATTCCTCTTCCGGTAGCAACAGAGTTTCCGTCCATTACGTTGGACAGTGTAACGAACGAAAGTCAAGTGCGCAAACAATTGGAGAGTTTGGCCAAGAAAAAGCCAGACGAATTCGTCAATCTGCTGCGTACGTGGCTGGCTGACGAATAGAGGTGAACGCATTGGCGAAGGCAAGCAGTCAAGGTCTGACTGGAAGACAGAAAGCAGCAATTTTGTTGATTACATTAGGTCCGGAAGTATCCGCGCAAATCTTCAAACATTTGCGGGATGAGGAGATTGAACAACTGACGTTGGAAATTGCCAATGTTCGCAAAGTAGACGCTTCCGAAAAAGATATGATTATGTCTGAGTTTCACCAGATCTGTCTCGCACAGGAATACATTTCTCAAGGTGGCATTACGTACGCGAGAGAAATACTGGAGAAAGCACTCGGGTCGCAAAAAGCACTTGAAGTTATTAACCGTTTGACGGCTACGCTGCAAGTTAGACCATTTGACTTTGCGCGTAAGGCCGATCCGAATCAAATCTTGAACTTTATTCAGAACGAAAGCCCGCAAACAATTGCTCTGGTATTATCATATTTGCAATTTGAGCAGGCGGCAGCAATTTTGTCCTCGTTACCACAAGAGAAACAAGCAGATGTCGCACGCAGAGTTGCTGTTATGGACAGTACTTCTCCAGAAGTCATTTCTCAAGTGGAACGGGTGCTCGAACAGAAACTATCTTCTACTGTTACGCAGGATTATACAAATGCGGGTGGTATCGAATCCATCGTTCAGATCTTGAACGGCGTCGACCGTGGTACGGAACGTACTATTCTCGACTCGCTGGAAATTCAAGATCCGGAACTTGCAGAAGAAATCAAAAAACGGATGTTTGTATTCGAAGATATCGTCAATGTGGACGATCGTTCGATCCAGCGTATTATCCGGGATATCGACAACGCAGATTTGCAGTTGGCACTCAAAGTGGCAAGCGAAGAAGTACGGGATGCTGTATTCCGGAATATGTCGAAACGGATGTCCGAGACGTTCAAGGAAGAAATGGAATTCATGGGGCCCGTTCGGTTGCGTGATGTTGAGGAAGCTCAGACCCGTATCGTAGGAACGATCCGTAGATTGGAAGAAGCTGGTGAGATCATTATCGCTCGCGGTGGAGGAGATGATATCATTGTCTAATTTGATTAAATCTTTCCAGTATGTGCCGGTTGATGACCGCAAACGACTCGAAAATCATCATCAATATGGTGGGCCGGAGTATGATGCGAAGTTAGATGGTGAACGTGCTGAAGGTTCCGAAGCTGAGATGCTGCAGGCACGAGTGGACGAAGAAACACAACGTCTAACCGCGGAGATGCTGGAGGATGCCAAGGAGTTTGCAGAAAAGCAGGTACGTGAAGCTTCGGAGGAAGCGGAGCGATTGCTTCAAGAAGCCCGTGAACAGATTGATAGCTGGTGGCAGGAACAGCGTCAGCAGGATGAACATCTGACTGAAGCGCTTCGTTCACAAGGTTTCCAGCAGGGTTTTGAAGAAGGCAAAGTACAGGCCGAACTGGATCTCCAGGTGAAGATCGAAGAGATGATGAAGGAAGCCCGTGGGGTGCTTGAAGAAGCTTACGTTGCCAAAGACCAGATTATTCAGGAAGCAGAGCCATTCCTTGTGGATCTTGCCTGTGGTATCGCCGAGAAGGTGATTGACAAACAACTCTCCGTTGAACCGGAACACACACTTGAACTCATTCGTCAGAGTTTGTCTCGCAAACGTGAACAGGGGATGATTACCTTATGTGTGGCACCTGAACAATTTGCTTTTGTGCAGGCTGCACGTGAAGAGTTGGCTATGGCCATCGACTCTCAGGCCGAATTACAGATTTTGCCTGATGCTACGGTAAAAGACAAGGGATGTGTTATACGATCGTCGTTTGGAAGCGTTGATGCCAGAATTGATACCCAGCTCGCTGAAATTAAAAAAGAACTGATCCGCATAGCACTTGAGGATGAGGGGCGAAAAAATCAACATGAAGATTCTTAGCTCACAGCGATACATGGAACATCTTAAGCAATTTGATCCCGTTCGTATTAACGGTAAGGTCACTCAGGTCATTGGCCTTATGGTTGAATCTGAAGGTCCGGATGCTAGCATTGGTGATGTTTGTTACATCTACCCCGGAAAATCTGCCAAGCCACTTCAAGCAGAGGTTGTCGGGTTTCGGGATAACAAAGTATTGCTCATGCCACTTGGTGAGCTTCAATCCATTGGTCCTGGATGTGATGTAGTCGGAACGGGTAAACCACTTGGAGTTCAGGTTGGATCAGAATTACTTGGTAAGGTGTTAGATGGATTGGGACAACCTTTGGACGGTTCCTTGTTACCCTCCAGAATGCCGATGTACTCCACATCCAATACGCCAGTGAATCCGATGGACCGTCCACGGGTACTCGAAACGATGGGTGTAGGTGTAAGAGCTATTGACGGTCTGTTGACGGTTGGCAAAGGACAGAGGGTCGGCATATTTGCCGGATCCGGTGTTGGTAAAAGTACACTGATGGGCATGATTGCCCGCAATACAGCAGCAGACGTCAATGTAATTGCTTTGGTAGGGGAGCGGGGCCGTGAGGTTCGTGACTTTATTGAACGGGATTTGGGTCCGGAAGGACTGGAACGATCCGTCGTGATAGTCGCTACCTCTGATCAACCTGCTCTGATTCGAATCAAAGGCGCGGTCATCGCAACTACGATTGCGGAGTATTTCAGAGACAGAGGCATGAATGTCATGTTGATGATGGACTCCGTTACACGTTATGCCATGGCACAGAGGGAAGTGGGACTTGCCGTGGGAGAACCTCCTGCAATGAGAGGATATACGCCTTCTGTTTTTGCGAGTTTACCCAAGCTGCTTGAACGAGCGGGAACTGGACCCACAGGTTCGATTACGGCGTTTTACACCGTCCTTGTCGACGGAGATGATATGAACGAACCAATTGCAGATGCGGTGAGAGGTATATTAGATGGTCATATTGTACTAAATCGGTCCATCGCGAACAAAGGTCATTTCCCTGCCATTGATGTGCTTGCAAGCATTAGTCGGGTTATGAAAGATATTGCTCCTGAAGAACAGCTGGAAGCCGTTAATAATATGAAGAGACTGATGGCCGTGTACAAAGAGTCTGAGGATTTAATCAACATTGGGGCTTATCAAAGAGGTTCAAATGCTGCTATTGATGAATCGATAGACCAGATGGATAGCATCTGGAATTTTACAAGGCAGAAAGTCGATGAAAAAGTAACGCTGAGTGAAGTGCAGGAACGTTTGATTCTTGAATTTGCAAGGAGATGAATGGGTAAACGATGAAATTTCGATATCATTTCCAGAAGGTTGTTGACCTGAAAAGCAATGAAAAAACACAAGCGGAGTGGATGTTATCCACAGCGATCGGGAAACTTCAGACGGAGGAAGAGCATCTTTTACAACTATTGAATGATAAAAAGGAACTGATTGATGTCATTCAATCCGCTACGGAAAGTACGGCTTCCGTATCCAGCTTGCAGGAGATGCAGCGGTATGTCCATCACCTAGACGAGTGCATTTCACGCAAAAGCAGTGATGTCAGACATGCTGAGGTCAATGTGCAACGGAATCAGACGTTTCTGAACGGCAAAATGATGGACGAAAAAGTATGGCTTGGGGCGAGAGACAAGGCCAAAATCAAATTTCAGCAGGAGATGCTCCTCCGGGAACAGAACGATCTGGACGAGATGGCTACTGTACGCTTCGCTGCCAAAGCCGGACGCGCGAATTGATGTGGCCGGACGCGAAGTTGTCTCGTGAAGGAGGAAAGAACTATGGCTGTTAAAGACACAGATATGGAAAAAGAGTCGAGCGGCGGTTGGGAAAAGTTCTTGATGATTTCAATCCCAATTGTGTTCACTGTGGTTTTGTTGGGTGTTTTGCTCACTCTATTTAATGTAGATATTCGCAACAACCTGCTTGAAGTAGCTAACAAAATTCCTGTCGTGAAGGACTGGGTACCTGATCCTGTTCTAGATCCGGAGAAAAAGAAACTGGAGAAGAGCGAGCAGCAGGTCGAGAGCGCAGAAGCGACAATTGATAAGCTGAAAGCACAAGTAAGCGAGAAAGAAACAGAGCTCAAAGCGGCAAAGGATGCTACGACCACAGAGGCGAAGAAAGCAAGCGAATTGCAAAAAAAATTGGATGATGCGGAAAAAGCTGCTGAAACCGCTGCGCAGAATCCGGAGACCGAGTCTGATTATCAGAAACAAATTAAAGATTTGGCTAAGATGTATGCGGACATGAGTCCCAGTAAGGCCGCGCCGATTTTGCAAAATATGACGAATGAAGAAATGGTGTTGCTTCTGAGTGCAATGCAATCGGCTGCACGAACCAAGGTACTGGAGAAGATGGACCCAAAAACAGCGGCTGATGTCACGATGATGATGAAGGATGCGAAACCATCCGGTGATCTGGCCCTGGATGCACTGCAATCCCGCTTAAAGAAAGAGACAACAACGACATCAACGGCGTCTACAACTAACTCCAAGAACTTGGATAAAAACCAGCTTAGTCAAACGTTTGCTTCCATGTCGGCTTCTAGTGGAGCCAAGCTGTTGCTCGAAACATACAAGCTGAGTCCGGACAAAACCTTGACCATTTTGAATTCTGTCGACGATGCTACACGATCTAAATTGCTTGAAAATATGTCGACTGAAAATTCGGTTGAAACTGCAAAAATATTAAATAAATTAATGGGTAACAAGTAAGATTAGTAGCGTCTGAATACTACGGAGAGGAGGTGAAAACAAATGTCGATTGTATATCAAATGACATCCACATCATCCGCCAAGACAACAGGAGCAGCTTCAACAGCTGGAACTGGATCCAAAGGTGCAGCTGCTGGAAGCGGTGATTTTCTGCAAACTCTTGCCCAATCATTGAACGGCGGTGTAACGGCGGAGAATGGCTCGGCTGCAGCAGCAAACTTAACAGTGAATCCGCTGATGTTTACCTTTGCAGCTAGTGAAGATGGGGAACAAACATCGATCACCGATATCTTAAGTTCGTTATTCGCAGATTTGGATTCGTTAGATGAAGCTTTGGAAAATGATCCGTCACTACTAGGGGATTTACAAAGTCTGGTTCAGCAGATGTACGCTCAATTAGATGCTAATCATGGTATTCAAGCTGAAGGTTCTGATGAGCCTACAAATGAAGCGGGAAATGCAGCATCAGTAATTGATTTGGAGGAACATCCAGCAGCAGTGCGGTTTGTATTACAGGATGTACTTACACAATTGATTTCTGGAATGAATGAGCCGGATAGTACAGTTGCCAAGAACGCTCCAGAATTCAAGCACCTGCTTCAATCTCTTCAAAGTCAGTTGCAAGATGCTGGCGTTGATACCAAAGGGTGGACTGAACTTAAATCCATTCTGGATACATTAGCGGTGGCTAAGGATCAAGCTGTGCAAGTGGCTCCAACGAATCCCGTTCAAACTTCCAAGCAGGACTCGGTGGTACCACAAGTTCTTGTTGCGGCAGCTTCAAATACTGGAACTAAAGTTACAGTTGAAACGGACTCAACACCTACTGCAAATGAAGTCGGAGAAGTGGACCATTCAAGTATCATCACCGCAGGAGAGTTGTCCTTACGTTCATCAGGTACATCAGCAGGTAAACCGGCTGAACCTGTCATGCAAGCATCCCAGTTTGCAAAAGAGATGACACAGTTTGTTGTAAATAAGTTGGATATTGTGCAACAAAAGGGGTTTTCGGAGGCGACTATCTCACTACGTCCGGAGCATCTGGGTAAGCTGGATGTGCAAATTACTTTGCAAAATGGACAATTGGTTGCACGTTTTATGACCGAGCATACGATGGCGAAAGACATGCTGGAACAGCAAATGATGCAACTGCGTAGCTCGCTTCAAGCTCAAGGCATTCAAGTGGAACGACTTGAGGTTACTCAGAACAGTTCTCTGGGATCACAAATGTACCAAGATGGTGGACGCCAGCCAGGGAGCAATTCTCAGCAACAGCGCCGCTCACGGGAACGTGAAGAACAGTCGGATGATGCTGTGACTACAGCGAGTCTTCAAGAAGAATTACGAAGCTGGCGTAGTGAGCATGAGGAAGGTAACGACATTGAAAGAGGATCATTTACAGCAGAAGCCTAAACGGAAATGAGGTGGAAATATGGCTACTGAAATTGTTTCAACCAATAATACCTGGCCTAATTATTCGGCTGCCAATAAAGGAACTACTAGTGCAGCTACAAAGGAGTTAGGAAAGGATCAGTTTCTCAAAATATTGATTACCCAGCTTCAGAATCAGGATCCGATGCAGCCGATGGAAGATAAGGAATTTATCGCTCAGATGGCTCAGTTCAGTTCGGTAGAACAACTGGTGAATATCTCGTCTCAGCTTAAGTCCTTGAATCAATCTCTTGGAGCAGTATCTGGCATGATCGGCCGTGAGATCAGTTGGCTTTCTTCTAATACAGAGGATATGGGAGCACTCCGTCAGGGTGTTGTGGATTCTATCGTTGTACGTGATGGTGTACAGTACGCTAAAGTGGGCAATGACGAAATCAAGCTGGAGGAAATTATTCAAGTTACTAATCCAACGGTGGCTGAGGAAGATGAATCTTCAGTTCAGAGCGCTGCAGATGCAGCTGAAGCAAACGAGAGCAAGGAGCCAGAATCGTCAACACAACCTGAAGACAATGGAAACACGTTATGAGTGATCGAATAACAGTAGGACAATTGTACACAGGTCCAACTACGCCGAATTTGCTTAATCGATCTAAAGCAGGAGAGGCTCCGTATGTTCCTGAACGACCTTTTGCTCAGGTACTGGAAGAGAATCTTCTGAAACTGAGTAATCATGCTGCCAAAAGATTGGAACAGCGTGGTATTGAACTCAAAACAGAGCAAATGCAACAGATCGGAACAGCACTGGACAAGGCTGCTGCTAAAGGAGCCAAGGAATCCTTGATTTTAATGCATGATATGGCTTTTATCGTTAATGTCAAAAATCGCACTGTCGTTACAGCCATGGATAGTGAAAGCATGAAGGATAATGTATTCACCCAGATTGACAGTGCTGTAATCATTTCTTGACCGGCTGGCCCTTCTCGGGAGCCGGAATGCCGCTGACCGACTGACGCGGTAACCAAATTAAGGCTGGGAGGATTTTTGAAAAATGTTGAAATCAATGTACTCAGGCGTTTCCGGGATGCGGGGTTTTCAAACGAAACTTGATGTTATCGGTAATAATATTGCGAACGTAAATACGGTTGGATTCAAAGGTAGCCGTGTCATGTTCAAAGATATTATGAGCCAAACAACGGCGGGAGTAACTGCGCCTGGAGATGCAAACGGTGGTGTAAATGCAAAGCAGATTGGTTTGGGTGTATCGGTAGGATCGATTGATACGCTGCATCTTGCGGGTAGTCCAATGACTACAAACAATCCAACAGATATGCGTATTAATGGTGATGGTTTTTTCCTGGTTCGACTAAGTGAAGATCAAGATGTGCCTTATCTTACACGTGCAGGTGACTTCCATGTTGATGCGGCACGAAATCTTTTGACTTCTGATGGTTTGTTTGTACTCGATAGTGGTGGAGAGAACATTACGATTCCTGATGACGTCGTATCTTTTACGATTGGACAGGATGGAACGATTAATCAAACAATGGCGGATGGAACTGTTGAACCAGGAGCACAACTCGGTATTGGAAAAGTAGTCAATCCAGAAGGCTTGGAGAAAATTGGCGGCAATCTATATCGTATGACAGCAAATGCCAACCCCGATGGTGAGCTTGAAATTTTGACAGCAAATGATGCGGAAAATGGAACTGGCTCGATCATCACAGGACAACTTGAAATGTCCAACGTGGATCTGACTGGTGAATTCACAGAGATGATCGTGGCTCAGCGTGGATTCCAGGCGAACTCACGGATTATTACAACGTCCGATGAAGTTCTTCAGGAAGTTGTTAACCTGAAACGTTAATAACTGATTATCAATTTTTAATGCGTGGGGGGGCTTGCTCCTCCACTCTGATCGAGGGGGCTTAGCATGATTTCGGTTACGCGGTTAAATGGTTCTCCCATGTGGTTAAATGCGCTGATGGTTGAAATTGTCGAAGAGACACCAGACACGTATATTACTCTGGTAACCGGAAAGAGACTTATTGTGCTTGAGAAGGCCGATGAGGTTATTTCCAAAATTAAAGATTACAACCGTGATATCGGGGTTCAGGCAGCCACTATTAAAGTGCAGCAAACGGAGGAGTCCTGATGAAAAAGATGTTGCCTTGGCTTGCAACAAGCTTGCTAGCTATAACACTCATTGTGGTGGTTGTGTTTGTATTTATGCAAGGACAGAACGGGAATAAGATTGACACACATACGGCAGCCGCGGCAGAGAAGAAGATGACTGCGGATGAGATTGTTGCAGTTTCCTCAGAGCTTGGAGAAATTAAAACCAATTTGGCAGATATAGACCATATTGTGGTTGTGAGTTTTTCTTTCAAATTGTCCGACAAAAAGGCTAAAGAAGATTTTGAGAAAATCAAGGAAATCACGGTGAAACCTATTATCATCCAGACTTTTGCGGATACCAAGTCGGATGAGCTGGCTACAGCAAAAGGTCGCATTCAATTTAATAAAAAATTGACCGAACTTATTAATGAAGCTTTGCCGGAAGGTAAGCTAGCCAGCACTAGTTTTTCTGCTTTTGTGATGGCGCCAATGTAATGAACAGGACACGCTGTAAATCTGTAAGGGGGTGAGAACATGGTGGATGTATTATCACAAAATGAGATTGACGCCCTATTAGCTGCCCTTTCCTCTGGTGAAATGGATGCCGAGGAATTGAAAAAGGAAGAAACTCAAAAGAAAATTAGATCGTACGATTTTAAGCGGGCGGTTCGTTTTTCCAAAGATCATATTCGAAGTTTGACCCGTATTCACGAAAACTTTGCACGCTTTCTCACCACTTATTTTTCAGCCCAACTGCGGACGTTCGTTCAGATCAATGTCGTTCAGGTTGAACAGTTGCCTTATGACGAGTTTATCCGTTCTATTCCGAAGATGACGATATTGAACATATTTGAGGCGGAGCCATTACAGGGACGGATGGTAATGGAGGTTCATCCCAACGTGGGTTATGCAATGCTGGATCGCCTGCTTGGCGGAACAGGCAATGCACCGACAAAGATCGCATCGATGACGGAAATTGAGACGACGATTATGGAGCGGATTTTCAGCCGTGCGTTTGAGAGTTTGCAGGAAGCATGGAAGACGGTGTTGGATATTTCTCCAAGGATGGAAGCGCTGGAGACCAATCCGCAATTTATGCAGATTGTATCCCCCAATGAGACCATTGCTTTGATCTCACTGAGCACCAAAATCGGTGACACCACAGGCATGATCAATTTGTGTATCCCGCATGTCGTTCTTGAACCTATTATGTCCCGGTTGTCGACTCATCAGTGGTTTGTTTCGGAGAAAAAGACGAGAGCTCCGGAAGAATATGATGCTCTCAAAGAGCGTGTAAACAAAGCCAAATTGCCCGTCGTTGCGGAGTTGGGAGAATCCAGAATTTCGATTGCTGAATTTTTGGGTCTGTCGGTTGGCGATGTCATTACGTTGAACAAACCCGTTGATGAGGGACTGTCCATTAAAGTTGGAGACAGGCTGAAGTATATGGGAAGCCCGGGAACGATCAAGGATCGTGTGGCTGTGCAAATAGACAAGATTGTCACCGAAGGAGTTGAAGAATTTGACGAGTAAGGATTATTTATCCCAAGAAGAAATCGATGCTTTGCTGAGACAATCGGAATCGATGAACAGTTCGGAACCGGCTGTGAAAACAGTTGATGATTTTTTGACCGAGCTGGAACAGGATGCCTTGGGGGAGATTGGTAACATTACATTTGGTAGTGCGGCGACAGCTTTGTCCACGCTATTAGGCCTAAAAGTAGATATTACAACACCTAAGGTGTCCATCATCAGTCGTACACAGTTTGATGAAGCATTTCCTAAGCCTCATGTTGCCGTCCATGTGAATTATGTAGATGGATTTGAAGGAATCAACTCGCTAGTCATCAAAAAACGGGATGCTCAAGTCATAGCCGATCTGATGCTTGGCGGCGAAGGAAATCCGGTTGATGAAGAACTGAATGAAATCCATATCAGTGCAGTACAGGAAGCAATGAATCAGATGATGGGTTCGTCTGCTACTTCCATGTCCACCATCTTTAACCGTTTCGTGAATATTTCTCCTCCGGGAATTGATATTCTCAATATGGAAAGTGGTGAGGGAGTCAGCAATCTTCCAGATGATGAGACTTTGATCCAAGTATCTTTCCGTCTGTTGATTGGCGATTTGATTGATTCCAATCTCATGCAGTTACTTCCAGTACATTTTGCGAAAGAAATGGTAGAGATGTTGATTGGAGGAGCCCAGGAGTCTACTGCTAGTGCACCAGTTGCGTCTACGCCAGAGCCAATACCGGCAGCAGCACCACTTGCCCCTGAGCAACCTCCGGTTCAGCAACAGATACCGCCACAGGCACAACAGCCGCCTGTTCAAGATTATAATGGCTATGGACAGGCTCCGATGGGGATGCCGCAAGGAATGCCGCCACAGCAGCCATATGGCATGCCTCCGCAGCAACCTTATGGTGTACCGCAACATTACGGCGGTGTGCCGAATAGGAATGTAAACGTACAACCGGTTCAATTCGCCAATTTGCAAAATGGGGCGTTCGGCCAGGTAGACGAAAACAATTTGAATTTATTGATGGACATTCCCCTTAAAGTCACCGTAGAATTAGGAAGGACCCAGAAGCAAATTAAGGATATTTTAGAACTGTCACAAGGTTCAATTGTCGAGCTGGACAAACTGGCCGGTGAACCTGTAGATATTTTGGTGAATAACAAGTTGATTGCCAAAGGTGAGGTTGTCGTAATCGACGAAAACTTTGGTGTTCGTGTTATAGATATCGTAAGCCAATGGGACCGAATTCAGAAATTACAATAAGCACAATTTAGGGAGGACTTGAATCAAGATGGCAAACCGAATTTTAGTCGTGGACGACGCTGCATTTATGAGAATGATGATCCGGGACATTTTGTCCAAAAACGGATACGAGGTCGTTGGCGAAGCACAGGATGGATCACAAGCAATTGAGAAGTTTAAGGAGCTTCGTCCTGATCTGATTACAATGGATATTACCATGCCTGAGATGGATGGTATTGCAGCTTTGAAAGAAATCAAAAAAATTGATGCCAACGCAAAAGTAATTATGTGCTCTGCGATGGGTCAACAAGCGATGGTTATTGATGCAATTCAGGCCGGAGCTAAAGATTTCATCGTGAAGCCGTTCCAATCTGACCGGGTTATCGAAGCAATCAGCAAAACGCTGGGCGTTTAAGAGACATGATGATGGCTCAGGATAAGATTCCAAATGATGTAGGCACAGGAGTCAATTATTATTTTCAGCTTGTATGGGTGATTGTTGTCCTGGCCGTCATTCTGGTTCTTATAGTCTATCTGATTCGTTTTCTAAACAAGCGGAATCAGCGATGGTTCCGGAACGGCACAATTCGTATATTGGGTGGAGTCGGACTGGGACCAAACAAGTCGCTGCAAATTATAGAAATTGGCGGTAGCGTTTATCTACTCGGTGTGGGTGATGACATACAGCTGGTGGATAAGGTTTCAGATCTTGAAGAGGCACAACGAATCATTGATTCATTTGAACGGGATGCTTCAGCACAACAGGGAAGCCTTTCGCCTCTTATTGCAAAGCTGGCTGCACGCTTGCGCAAAGATGAACCGCCACGAGAAATGGAACTCGAGGATACAACCTCTTTTCACGAACTGTTTGAATCTAAACTTCGGCAGATGCCTAACCGTAAAGAGAAGATGGAGAAGGTCCTGGAAGAAGACAATACTACAGATCGGTCGAGGGATTCATGAAGAAAAAGATTTGGTTAGCGTGTTTTTTCATAGGACTCATCAGTCTGGCCTCCGTCACTGCTGCCTTTGCCGAACCGATTCCGAATATTGACATTCAAATCGGAAACGGGGATGGAAGCACACCAAGCACGAGTTCACTGTCCATTATCTTGTTGATCACGGTACTTAGCATTGCACCAGCCCTGCTGGTACTGATGACCAGTTTTACTCGGATTGTTATCGTTCTCGGTTTTGTACGGACATCCTTGGGTACTCAGCAGATGCCACCCAATCAGGTGCTGGTCGGTTTAGCACTTTTTCTGACACTTTTCATCATGTCACCGACGTTGTCTTCCATCAATCAGGTAGCGCTTCAGCCTTATCTCAAGGGAGACATTACACAAACCGAAGCATTGGAAAAAGCGGCGGATCCCATGAAGAAGTTTATGTTCTCCCACACTAGGGAGAAAGACCTATTGCTGTTTATGAAGTACAATCAAACCGAAAAGCCCAGCACATACCAGGACATTCCGATTACTGTGATGGTACCGGCATATGCAATCAGTGAGTTGAAGACAGCATTCCAGATGGGATTCATGATCTTTATTCCATTCTTGGTTATAGACATTGTAGTTGCAAGTACACTCATGGCTATGGGGATGATGATGCTCCCACCTGTCATGATCTCATTACCTTTTAAAATACTGCTGTTTGTGCTTGTCGATGGCTGGTATCTGGTCGTGAAGTCACTGTTGCTGAGTTTTAACACTTGAGCCGGAATATTAAAGGAGGACGGTCATGACTTCGGAGTTTATTATCGGTCTGGCCGGGAAAGCGGTCTATACTTCACTGCTGGCCAGCGCACCCATGCTTATTCTAGCTCTGGTTGTAGGACTCATTATCAGTGTGTTTCAGGCAACCACTCAAATTCAGGAGCAAACCCTGGCTTTTGTGCCCAAAATCATTGCTGTGCTTTTGGCAGTACTTTTGTTTGGTCCTTGGATATTGAATATACTCGTCGATTTCACGTATAACATTCTCGATAATTTATACAGATACATAGGGTAGGCTGTTGCAGATGGAGACATTGTTGCAAAGTTTTCCTGTCGCTCTGCTTATGTTTTGTCGAATAGCATCATTTTTTGTAACTGCGCCGGTCTTCTCGGCTCGGAACGTGCCGAATTCTCTTAAAATTGGTTTATCGGCATTTGTAACCTTGACTGTTTATATGGTATACGGCATAGATCAGGTTGTACCTACAGATCTGAGTTATATCCTGCTGGTTATCCGAGAGATATTGATTGGCTTACTCTTAGGCTTTGTTGCTTATCTGTTAATGACGGCTATACAGACAGCAGGAACTTTTATTGATCTTCAGATAGGTTTTGGTATGGCCAATGTATTTGATCCAATGACAGGTGCTTCTGCACCACTTACAGGTAACTTCAAATATGCTTTCGCGGTATTGCTCTTTCTGACAATGAACGGACATCATTATCTGCTCGATGCCATTGTATACAGTTATCGTTGGATTCCGTTGTCGAATGCATTCTTTCTACGATTGGCAGATGGAAGCATTGCTGAATTTTTGGTGCGTACATTAGGCCAATCATTTATGTTGGCTTTTCAGATGTCTGCGCCGATTGTAGTTGCTCTGTTTTTGACTGATGTGGGATTGGGATTCTTGGCGAAGACGGCTCCTCAATTTAACGTGTTTGCCGTCGGAATGCCGCTAAAGGTACTCGTTGGGCTTGCTATTTTGCTTTTGCTGGTTCCCAGTTTCGCCTTTGTGTTTAGTCAATTGTTCGAAGTGATGTTCAGATCCATGGAAGAATTGCTTGGGACCATTGGACAAAGGCCGAGCTGAGTGAAACGGAGGACAAGATTCGAATGAAATATCAACTCGACCTCCAGATGTTCGCAGGGGAAAAAACGGAGAAGGCTACCCCGAAAAAGCGGCAGGATACGCGAAAAAAAGGACAGGTTGTCAAAAGTATGGAGCTGTCCGGCGCATCCATTCTCCTATTCTCCTTTTTGATCATGATGATGTTCAGTAACTTTTACAAAGAACGTATGGTTCGACTGTTTACAGACATCTTCATTAATCGGCTGAGTATGGAGGTCACCGGGGAGAACGTCGTAGCCTTGATGATGCGTTATGGCATCGAGGTGATGCTATTGCTTGCTCCTGTTTTGCTCGGTGCGGTACTTGTTGCGTTAATCGTCAATTACATGCAGGTAGGATTCCTGCTTGTAGGAGAGGGTTTAAAGCCGAAACTGGAAAAGTTGGATCCGATTAAAGGGTTCAAAAACATTTTTTCTCTTCGTTCTTTGGTGGAGTTTGCTAAATCCATTATGAAAATGTCGATTATCGGCTTTCTGGTTTACAGTACCATCACAGGTTATCAGTCAGATATTGCTTCATTGTCTCACTTTTCATTGGATGCGATTCTGCATTTTGCTGCTTCAATCACCTTAAACTTGGGAATCAAGATTGCAGTAGCCCTGTTAGTACTTGCTGTACTCGACTATATGTACCAGAAGTATGATTACGAGAAAAACATTCGGATGTCCAAGCAAGACATCAAGGACGAATACAAAAAAATGGAAGGTGACCCACTAATCAAGGGTAAAATCAGGGAGCGTCAGCGTCGTATGGCTGTTCAGCGCATGATGCAGGAAGTTCCCAAAGCGGACGTGATTATCACCAACCCAACTCACTTTGCCGTTGCGCTTAAGTATGAGGGGTCGGAGATGGAAGCGCCGCAAATTATAGCCAAAGGTCAGGATTACGTCGCCTTACGCATTAAGGAAATTGCCAAAGAGCACGGTGTCATTACCATGGAAAACAAGCCGCTGGCACGGGCATTGTTCCAGAGAGCCGAGATTGGTGACGCCATACCGGCTGATTTGTTTCAAGCGGTAGCCGAAGTGCTGGCTTATGTATATAAATTAAAGGGCAGAACGAAATAACAGGGGATCGGAGGCCGTACATCCATTGAAAACAAAAGATATAGCTGTCCTTGCGGGTATCATCGGCATCGTGTTGATGATGATTCTCCCGATCCCAACCTGGTTGTTGGACATGTTGCTTGTCATCAATATCTCACTTGCACTGATGATACTGCTTGTTGCAATGAACAGCAAAGAAGCACTGCAATTTTCCATCTTTCCTGCATTGCTGCTGATCACGACGTTGTTTCGATTAGCACTCAACATATCCACAACAAAACTGATTTTGGGTCAAGGAAACGCAGGATCGGTAGTCGCTACCTTTGGTAGCTGGATCGCTGGCGGACAGATAGCCATCGGATTTATAGTGTTTCTGATTCTCGTCGTTGTTCAGTTTATCGTTATCACGAAGGGATCGGAGCGTGTAGCTGAAGTTGCAGCACGATTCACCCTCGATGCGATGCCTGGTAAACAAATGAGTATCGACGCAGATTTGAATGCAGGCCTGATCAACGAGCAGCAAGCACGTGAACGCCGTTCCAAAATTGAACGCGAAGCTGATTTCTATGGAGCCATGGATGGAGCCAGTAAATTTGTAAAAGGGGACGCTATTGCAAGTATCATTATTCTCCTGATCAACCTTATTGGTGGTTTTATCATCGGAATGACGGTACATGGTCTCGCTTTTGCTGATGCGTTATCCACCTATTCTGTTTTGACAATCGGAGATGGACTGGTCAGCCAGATTCCAGCACTACTGATATCCACAGCAGCAGGTCTTATTGTAACCAGAGCATCATCGGAAGGGAATTTGGCCGATGACATTACGGGGCAATTGTTTACATACCCGACGCTCCTTTATATTGTAGCTTTTGTAATAGCAATGCTCGGTTTTTTCACGCCGATCCACATTATTACAACGTTGCCCCTTGCAGGGTTGCTGGCTTTTGCCGGATGGAGGATGCAGAACAATCTGAATCAGAAGCAAGAGGCAGAGGAGCAAATGGAAGAGGAGCAGCAGATCGAAGAAGTTAGAAGTCCGGAGAGTGTAATTAACCTTCTTCAGGTGGACCCTATCGAGTTTGAATTTGGTTACGGTTTGATCCCTCTGGCTGACAATCAACAGGGAGGGGACTTATTAGATCGGATCATTATGATTCGTAGGCAGTGTGCTCTTGAACTGGGGTTAGTCGTTCCCGTTATCCGGATTCGGGATAATATCCAATTAAGACCGAATGAATATGTCATCAAAATTAAGGGTAATGTTGTTGGCGGCGGAGAACTGTTGTTGAATCATTATCTGGCCATGAGTCCGGGTTATGAAGAAGAATCTGTTACAGGGATTGAAACGACAGAGCCTGCTTTTGGTCTTCCGGCGTTATGGATAGATGAAGTAACCAAAGACAGAGCTGAGCTTGCAGGATATACAGTGGTAGATCCTCCTTCAGTTGTAGCCACACATCTGACTGAATTGATTAAGAAGCATGCGCATGAGTTACTTGGCAGACAAGAAACGAAAGCGCTTGTGGATAATCTCAGAGAGAATTATGCTGCGCTGGTGGATGAGCTCATCCCATCCGTCCTGGCCATCGGAGATGTACAGAAAGTGCTCGCCAAGTTGTTGCGTGAGAAAGTTTCCATTCGTGATATGGTTACAATCTTCGAGACGCTTGCCGACTACGGAACGTATACCAAAGACCCGGATGTACTGACCGAATACGTGAGACAATCGCTCTCTCGTCAGATTACCCAGCAATTCTCCCAAAAAGGGGAGACGCTTAGAGTCATCACTGTTGGACCTGGTCTGGAGAAGAAAATTGCCGAGAGTGTACAGCAATCTGATCAAGGCAGTTACCTTGCATTGGATCCGGCCTCAACACAAAGTGTATATCAAAAGTTGACTGAACAAGTCAATCGATTGATCCAGTCGGGTCAGCAGCCAGTTGTATTAACTTCTCCAACCATTCGTATGTATCTGCGCCAGGTGATCGAACGCACCATGCAGGATATACCAGTGCTTTCCTATAGTGAGTTGGAGCCGAATGTTGAAATCCAAAGTGTCGGGGTGGTGAACTTATGAGAGTAAAACAATACGTCGTTGAGACCATGCCCGAAGCTATGCTTCAAATTCGCAAAGACCTGGGGAGTGATGCCGTCATTCTGTCCACCAAGGAAATCAAGGTGGGCGGAGTGATGGGGATGTTTCGCAAAAAAAGGATCGAAGTTGTAGCAGCAGTAGATAAGGAAGAAAAAAAACAAACAACAAACCATGTACAAAACCAATTCACACCCGTACCTCGCGCATTTGTACCTGAAGCGTATCGACAAACGGCTCGTTCGTTTGTCGTTGCTTCTGACGAATCGGCTGCGAGTATCGCTGAAAAAAATGTGCAAGAGAAAACTACGGATGCCTCAGCTATGTCTGAATCGAGTAAACTCGGTTCAGACATGAGCAACGGCAGAGCTTCTTTGAGTTTCGAGCATAAACCGCGACCGCAAGGGGCGGATTTTTCGGGTTTAACATCTGCGAGTGGGCAGCAGGAGAAGGCGAATGATCCGCAGCAGGACCAACTGATGTCTGAATTGCAGGAGCTCAAACTGATGATGACCAAGTTGTCTAAGCAAGGAGCTTCGGCAGACCCGTTACCAGAGGAGCTTCATGCTCTTCGAGAAAGGTTGATGGAGCAAGACATTTGGCCAGAAGTATGGGAATCTTGGTTTGACGTTGTTCAGACGAAGCTCTCTGAAAATGGATTAAAAGAAGTAGAAGCTGTTCAAGCAGTTCAATTGGAAATATCACATTTTTTGGAGAAACGTATCGACGTGGGCATTTTGCCAACCACACGCATTGTGTATGTAGCTGGGCCAACAGGTGTTGGTAAAACAACGACCATTGCCAAGCTGGCGGCTGAACAGATGTTCAACAAACAGCGAAAGGTAGGGTTCATCACTTCGGATACCTATCGGATCTCAGCAGTAGAACAACTTAGAACGTACGCATCGATTTTAAATGTCCCGCTTGAGGTCGTACAATCCCCGGGTGATACACAACGTGCGATCTCCCGTCTTGAGGAATGTGATTTGATTTTCATGGATACAGCCGGAAGAAACTACAGAAATGAGTTGCTTGTTTCAGAACTGCAAAGTTTACTCGCGCCTGTGGAAAATAGTGAAACCTTTTTGGTTTTGAGCATGACTTCCAAAAGTGCTGATATGGTTCAAATTACGGAGCATTTCAGCAAATATGGACTGGATAAGGTCATTTTCACGAAAATGGATGAGACCGGAAGCTGTGGCCCCATGTTTAACCTGCTGCACCGTTTTCCGCTCAAACTTGCTTATGTGGCTAACGGACAAAATGTGCCGGATGATCTGCTCAAACCTGATGCGGATTCTCTGACCAAACAATTGTTAGGAGAGCTTGTACGATGAAGGACCAGGCAGCCTCACTCAGAAGTATGGTCGCCATGCCTAACGGAGAGGAGGGAAGGGGACGTGATTCACGCTCCTCCAAAATCATAACCGTTGCTAGTGGAAAGGGAGGGGTTGGTAAATCCAACTTTACACTTAACTTTGCATTGAGCTTACAGGCAATGGGGCAAAAGGTATTGGTGTTTGATGCAGATATAGGGATGGCTAATATTGATGTCCTAATGGGAACCTCTTCTCCTTATAATCTGTACCATCTGTTATACCGACAGAAATCCATACAGGAAATCATACAGCTAGGTGCAAGCGGGTTGCCTTATATCGCCGGAGGTTCGGGGATGAAAGAATTGTTCTCATTGTCAGATCGAGATCTGGAGTTTTTTGCTGGACAAGTTGAAGAGATTGCACAGGAGATGGACTATGTCATTTTTGATACCGGGGCAGGACTTTCCAGAGAAAACATGAAATTTATCGGTGCAGCCGATGAATGTCTGATCATCACCACACCTGAACCGACTTCAATAACCGATGCTTATGCTTTAGTTAAAGTTATGCATGGCCAGGAAAATGCCACACCCTTTCGGATGATCGTTAACCGGGTTGAAGACCAGCAAGAGGCGGAACGGGTGGCGGATAAAATAGCTGGAGTAGCAAAGCGATTTTTACAGATCGATATCCCGCTGCTTGGATATATTTCCGAAGATGCCCAGGTTGTAAAGGCAGTGAAAAGGCAAGTGCCGTACAGTCTGGCATATCCAAATGCAAGAGCTTCCAGGGATATAGTGAAACTCGCACATCACTATTTGGCTGCACCTGCTGCTCCGGGATCCGAAACCTTGACAGGAATCAGAGGATTTATGAAAAAGTGGCTAAAGCGGACAACATGATTTCTGAATAAAGGAAACAGGGGTGGAAACAACATGGCGGTGTATCAAGTTTTGGTTGTCGATGATTCCGCTTTTATGCGTAAAATTGTTTCAGATTTAATTGAAGCAGATTCGGAGTTTAAGGTTACGGCAACAGCATCAAATGGTAAAGAAGCTATTCAAAAAGCAATCGATTTGAAGCCCGATGTTATCACAATGGACGTTGAGATGCCTGAAATGAATGGGTTGGACGCATTAAAATCGATCATGAAGCAATCTTTCGTTCCGGTGATTATGCTCTCGGGTATCAATGAACAAGGCATGAAGGAAACCATCATGGCGCTTGAGGCGGGTGCGTTTGACTTTATTCGTAAGCCATCGATTGTGCATGATCAGGATATTGCCCAAGTAGGTAAGGCACTGGTTGAGCGGATGCGAGCAGCTATGGAGGAAATCAAGCGAAAAGCCGATCGTGAAGCATCGATGAAGAAGCGGGATGAAGCACAGAGCAAACTGCTGAAACAGTCCCAGCACGTTCAGGTTGATGCACCTTTACAGGACCGTAAAGGTGTATTAAAGAAAACGATAGAACCTGCCCAGCCAGGACCACGACTTGGCAGCGGACAAACTGAACCTTTACGAGCAAAACCGAAGCCACCTACTGTCCCACTGACAAAGCAGAATACAGGACGTCTGGACAAAAAGCTGCAACCTTTACGAGATGCAAATCGGGCTTCAGATGCCATTACTGACAAATTAGCAAAGCCAAACAAGCCAACGCAGCCTCCCAACGAAAAACGTTTGTCCAATATATCGCGATTGGCAGAACAGGAAACAGCTGCAGCTTCAACTGAACCATCCAAAGATATTGCAAAGGTTATCCCGTCTCATAGGGGAGCAGGAGGACCGGCAGAATCATTTAACAAACTTGTGGCTATTGGTTGTTCAACTGGGGGACCGAGAGCCCTCAAAACTTTGCTGGAGCAACTGCCAGGTGATTTACCTGCTCCAGTCATTATCGTACAGCATATGCCGCCCAACTTTACCCGATCCCTTGCCCAGAGATTGAATACGTTCAGTGAACTGCATGTAGTTGAAGCTGAGGAAGGCATGGTTCTACGAAAAGGGACAGCCTATATTGCTCCAGGCGGCTTTCATGTCAAAGTCAACAAAACAGCAGATGGAAGGTTCACCATAAAGCTGACAGAGGAAGAACCAGTTAATGGACACAGGCCTTCAGTAGATACAATGTTTGAATCGCTGCTGCCGTATACGTCATTGCAACGACATCTGGTTTTGCTGACAGGGATGGGCAGTGATGGCGCTCGTATGATGAAAAAATTGTATGAAGCGGGTGTCACATCAACCTTTGCAGAGAATGAAGAAACTTGTGTTGTGTATGGTATGCCGCGTTCTGCTGTAGAACTGCAATGCGTGCGTCATCTTCTGCCCTTGCAGGAGATTGCGCCTAAACTTGTTCAAGCTGTGAAATAAACGGAGTTAACTCATGGAGGAGGTGCCTCACAATGGACATGAATCAATATTTATCTATGTTTATTGATGAGTCTAATGATCATCTGCAGTCCCTTAACGAAAATATGCTTCAACTTGAAGGCAGTCCGGAGGATCTGGGAATTGTTCAAGTTATATTCCGCTCTGCTCATACGTTGAAGGGTATGGCTGCTACAATGGGGTTTGAGGATTTGGCATCATTAACCCATAAAATGGAAAATGTGTTGGATCTGGTACGTAACGAAAAGTTGAAAATGCAGGATTTTATTTTCGATACTCTGTTCAAGAGTTTGGACGCTTTGGAAACAATGGTCCAGGATATTACTGAAGGTGGAGAGGGTAAAGCAGATGTCTCCTCCATCGTAGCTTCTCTCCAAGCCATTGAGAGTGGTGAATGGACGGGAGGTACTGCTCCAGTAGCTGCAGTAAATCAATCACCAAGTACAACAACACCAAGCGCGGTTGAACTCGACGAATTCCAGTACTCCGTATTGGACCAGTCCATAGCTGAAGGCCATCGTGTACTCTATATTGAAGTTCTCGTCAGTGAGCAGAGCCAGCTGAAGGGCGTACGTGCATATATGGTGTTCGATTTGTTAGAACGTTCGGGTGAAGTTGTTAAATCGTTCCCAACAGTTCAGGACATCGAACAAGAGAAGTTTGAGCGCAGTTTTTCGTTGTATTACATAACGACCAAAGAGGCGCAGGAACTTGAAAAAGGCATCATGAGCATCTCTGAAATTGAGAGTGCCAAAGTGATTCAACTGGATCAAGAGACGCTTCAACAGATGACCAATCAAGTAGCGGCAACAGCTGAAGTGGAAGCTGCACCTGTTCCTGCTCCAGTAGTTGCATCCCCTGAACCGAGTTCTTCATCGCAAGAAGAATCAAAGAAACCGGCAGCGACCAAAGCAGCCGCACCTAAACAAGCTGCTGCACCTTCACGTACTATCCGTGTGGATATCGAACGTCTGGATGTACTGATGAACTTGTTCAGCGAGTTACTGATCGATCGTTCACGTCTGGAGCAGTTGGCCAGCGAGACGGGGAACAATGATTTATCGGATACGGTAGCTCATCTGAGCAGAGTTAGTACAGATTTGCAAAATATCGTACTGAAATTGCGGATGGTTCCTGTAGATACGGTATTCAACCGTTTCCCGCGTATGATTCGTGACCTGGCTAAAACACTCGACAAAAAGATCGATTTGGTCATTACGGGTGCTGAAACGGAACTTGATCGGACGGTAATCGATGAAATTGGCGATCCGCTGGTGCACTTGCTGCGTAACGCAGTTGACCATGGTGTTGAGTCGATCGCAGAGCGTGTGGCAGCAGGAAAACCGGAAATGGGAACAGTTAACCTTCGGGCCTTCCATAGCGGAAATCATGTGTTTATCGAAATCGAAGATGACGGTAAAGGCATTTACCGGGATAATCTTTTGAGAACAGCAGTCAAGCGTGGAGTTGTTACCGAAGAACAAGGTGCCAAGATGAGCGATGATGAAGTCAACCAGCTGTTATTTGCGCCAGGATTCAGTACCGCTGATAAAATCTCGGATATTTCCGGTCGTGGAGTAGGCTTGGATGTTGTAAAATCCAAAATCACTTCCCTTGGTGGGAATGTAACCATTCATTCGACACCAGGTAAAGGAACCAACTTCTCTGTTCAGTTACCATTGACTCTGTCCATTATCGCTGCGATGCTTGTTCGACTTGGATCCGAGAAATACGCTGTTCCTTTGTCTTCCATTGTGGAGACAGCTATTGTCCAGCGTGAACAGGTTCGAAACATTCATGGCAATAAAATGATCACGTTCCGTGAGTCTCTAATTCCGTATTTGTCATTGAGCGAAGTTTTCGGAGTGCCTGATTTCAATGATGCGGACGAACAAGAAACTGAAATCGTGGTCATTCGCAAAGGTGAACGTCTTGCAGCTGTAGCCGTTGAGGAATTTATTGGACAGAGTGAGATTGTTCTTAAATCGATGGGTACTTATCTTCCTGCCATTGAAGGGATCTCTGGTGCAACGATTCTTGGAGACGGACAAGTAGCTCTGATTCTTGACCCTAATGCATTTATTAAATAAGCACATAAGATGAGTCTTACATTTAATAGGGAGGTTTTTTCCATGGAAGAAGAGTTGAAAGTCATTGTCTTTAAATTAGGTTCCGAAGAGTATGGTATTGAGGTAGACAAGGTTCAGACGATTGAACGTATGATGCCTATTACCCGTGTTCCTAAGACCTTTTCTTTTGTAAAAGGAGTTATTAACTTACGTGGTGTTGTTATTCCCGTCATTGATCTGCGTGGTCGCTTCGCTTTGCCGGAAACAGAATACACCGATCAAACCCGTATTGTCATTGTAGGTGTGGAAGATATGCAAGTTGGCTTTATCGTTGATTCTGCCAATGATGTTATTGACATCAAGCGGGATGCTATCGATAGTCCGCCTGAAGTGGTTGGTGGAGTCAAAGCAAGATACCTGCGCGGTGTAGCCAAGTTGGAGGATGCGCGCTTGTTGATTATGCTTAACCTGAACGAAGTATTAAATAAAAGCGAGATTGTACAGCTGGAAAGTATTGAGGGCTAACACCGTGGAGCTGTTCAACCGATTTGAGGGTTTCCAAATGGATGTGCTCAAAGAGGTCGGTAACATTGGAGCAGGCAACGCTGCAACGGCGTTGTCTCAGCTTCTCAATAGACCGATTGACATGGGTGTACCCACAGTACAGATGCTTCCTTTTGAAGAAGTTGCTGAAAAAGTGGGCGGAGATGAACGTATTGTTGTTACTGTATTTCTTCGTGTTGAAGGCGAAGCACCAGGCAATCTGTTCTTTATGATGGCGCCTGAGGCTGCCAAGATGCTGCTGAACCGGCTTGCCGGTTTTGATCTGAAGGAAGGTCTTGCATTCACGGAAATGGAACAATCTGCTCTGTGCGAAATCGGGAATATTTTGGCGGGCTCATATCTTTCTTCTTTGGCAGATTTTACGAAACTATCTATGTATCCGACCGTTCCTGGACTTGCTATTGATATGGCAGGAGCCATTTTAAGTTATGGTCTGTTGCAGTTTGGTGAAATGGGCGACGATGCATTATTGATTGACACTTCTTTCTTTGAAGGTGAAGATCAGGTAGAGGGTCAATTTTTCCTGATTCCCGATCCGCCATCATTTGCTAAGATATTTGAATCTCTAGGGGTGCCACTGGATCATGATTGAGGACAAAAGCGTCGTTAAAGTCGGTATGGCGGATTTGAACATTGCCCATCTTCCCGGCGTAATCCGTACGACTGGCTTGGGCTCTTGTGTAGGATTAACGATGTATGATCCTCATTTGAAGCTTGCCGGAATGGCGCATGTCATGCTCCCCACTTCAGAGATTGCTCGTGAAGGAACTTTGAACAAAGCCAAATATGCGGATACGGCATTGCCGGAATTGTTACAAAGAATGATACAACTCGGTGCATCTCGTTCACGTATTGTGTCCAAAATGGCTGGAGGGTCTCAAATGTTTGCTTTCGCGGGGGCAGGGGATACGATGCGTATCGGACCGAGGAATGCGGATTCTTGTAGGGAATGGTTAGAAAAGCTTGGGATTCCACTTCTTGCCGAAGATACCGGTGGGAATTATGGACGAACGATTGAAATGGACTGTGAAACTGGACTTTTGACTATTCGAAGTGTCCAAATGGGTGTAAAGGAACTATAAGACATGATAGGAAACTACCGCATTAATCTTGGAGCAGGCATAGTCGGATTTATTCTGACTTTTTTTGTAGCATACAGCAGCAATGTGTTGATGACCAGTTTAATACGCGGGTTGATCGGCTTTGCAGCCTGGTTTGTCCTGGCTTATGGTTTACGCTGGGGACTGGGATTGCTGCTGAACCCTTCATCAGAAGGGAATGAGTATGGTTATGATTTACCGGGCGCTCAAGAACTAAGAGGTTCACAGGTGGACATTAAACTCGAAGACGATGGACAAGAGCTGAACGACTTGCTCAAACATGGACAGAACGCCTCCTCTGGGGAGAACCTTCCACCATCTGAGACGAAAGCTCCAACGGGATTTGCCCCTTTGGATCCGCCTAAACTTGTCCGGACCAAGGATCCGGAGGAGTTGGCGCAGGCCGTTCGTCACCTGACAGACAAATAAGGAGGGTGAAAGCAATTGAACGAGCGTAAAGCTTCACATTTGAACCATGCTGACTTGTGGGAAAAGTGGAAAGAACAAGGCGATCTAGAAGCCAAGAAAAGTTTGATCGAAAAGTATCTTCATATTGTAAACTATGTTTCCGGGCGTTTGGCTGTCGGTCTGCCCAAAAATGTCCCGAAAGATGACCTGGAGAGCAATGGAGTTATGGGATTAATTGATGCTTTGGAAAAATTTGACTATGAACGTGGTCTGCAATTTGAAACGTACGCATCCTGGCGGGTACGGGGTGCAATCCTTGATGGTTTGCGTCAGGGAGATTGGGTACCTCGTTCCGTACGGGAGAAAGCTAAGCGGATCGAAGATGCTTACCAGCAGCTAGAGCAGACATATTTACGCTCCGTTAGTGATGAAGAAATGAGTCAGTATCTCGACGTGTCTACGAAAGACTTTCAAAATATGCTTCAGGAAGTTGCAGTTATGTCGCTTTGCTCTCTGGAAGACCCCATCCGGGAAGAAGAGTCCGAGACTCGACTTTCATTAATGGTTGATGAAAAAGCCAAAAACCCGGATTATAAAGTAAATGAATTCTACTTAAAAGAAGCCTTAGTGCAAGGGCTTGACAAATTGACGGTTAAAGAGAGAACGGTTGTTTCACTTTTATATTATGAAGATCTGTCTCTTAGTGAAATAGCTGAGGTAATGTCTCTTTCTCCGTCACGTATCTCGCAGCTACACTCAAAGGCAATTTTAAGGTTACGTGGAACGCTGGATAAACAGAAAGACTTGCTTATGCGCAAAGATTAATATATTAATCTAGAGATTTAACATTGGATATTGGGGAGTGGAAAGTCTAAAGGGGGAAGAAATGCATTGACACAGCAGACTGTTTTGGAACAGTGTTTGAGCATTGTTTTATCAGATGATAAAAGTACAGCCTACCTTGAATTTTCCAAACAGGAAGAAGGTTTTGCCTGTACACCGGATGAGCTCGAAAAATATTTAGCGAGTCAGGGTATTAAGTATGGTGTGCTGCGTGAAGCGTTGCTTGTTTTTGTGAGTCATCCTGAGACGTATGTGAAGGATCGATACAAGATTGCGGAAGGTATCAAACCAGTACCGGGAACGGATGGATTTATTAAAGTGCTGGTGGGCATGGACGATTCTAATGAACGGCGACCTCTAGAAGCAGAAGACGGAACAGTCGATTACAAAGAAGTGACTCGCTTAAACAATGTTCGAACAGGTCAAATTATTGCCGAACGAGTTCCTCCTGTGGATGGCACAGTGGGTAGGGCTGTAACAGGTGAAGAAATACCTTTTCGTCCTGGGAAAGAAGCCCGCTTCAAAGTGGGGAAAAATGTTGTTGTTAACCCTGATGGATCTGCGATGTATGCCGCTCTGGATGGATTGGTTACCAAAACAGACGGCAACAAATTGAATGTGTTTCCGGTATACGAGATCAATGGCGATGTGGATTATAACACCGGGAACATCGATTTTGTGGGTACGGTTGTCATTCGTGGCAATGTGCTTACCGGATTTAAAGTAAAAGCTGCGGGGGATATACGTGTCGTCGGAGGGGTCGAGGGAGCGGAACTGGAAGCAGGTGGCTCTGTCGAAATTACCGGCGGTATTATTGGTTATAACAAAGGGCTTATACAAGCCGGACATAACGTGAAATGTACCTTTATTCAAGAAGGTAACGTCGATGCTGCTGAAAATGTCCTCGTATCCCAAAGTATTATGCATTCCACGATTCGTGCAGGTCATGCGGTAATCTGTGAAGGCACCAAAGGACTTATCGTTGGCGGGTCGATCCAGGCTGGTGAAAACGTCTCAGCACGTGTTGTTGGCAACACCATGTCTACTGTGACTTCCATTGAAGTAGGGGTATTGCCTAAGCTCCGTAATGAGTTGAGTGACTTGCGTAAGGAAGTCAGGGAGCAGATGGATGCTTTGGATAAGACGAAAAAAGCTTTGACATTATTGGATCAGTTAGCTGCTGCAGGCCAACTGAGCCCGGATAAAATGTCCATGCGGATCAAACTGAGTGCTACACAAAAATCTGCCCTTCGTCTTAGTGAGGAAACGAAAACGCGTATCTTTGAAATTGAGAAGGTACTTGAAGATACAAGCAGGGCTCGCGTCGATATTCATAAGATGATTTATGGTGGCTCTAGAATAGTTATCGGCAGATACACCAAATTTATTAAAGATCCGATAAGTCGAATATCTTTTTATTATCATGATGGGGATATTACGATGGTTCCATTCGTTTAAGTACAGCATTCAAGCACATGAAGAAATCCATTCGATACCGTGAGGTGAGCGTATGAGTTTCAAAGCGGTTGAGCTGCAGATTGCCGTACCTAGAACAAGTGAGGCGGGGCGTTATCAGAGTGAAGCCCAGCAGAGACCGGTCATTGACCAGAACTTGCTAGCGGAACAAACGGCCAAAGAAGCAAATGAAGCAAGGCAACGAAGCGAGGCGCTGGATGAAACAGCGCATACAGATATTCGTGATGGCCAATCTAGAAACAAAGAGCAGCAGAGTGGCTCCAACGAACCTGAAGCTACTTCGGCGCTGGAACCTGTCAAACCTGCTGAGCATCCATACAAAGGTAAACATATTGACCTGTCGTTGTAATGGATAACATGTGACTCACGTGTAGTCTTGAACCTCGATGGCTGCATTAAAAGGAGAGAACCCAATTTGTCACCATGGATCATTATTGTCATATTAGGAGCCTGCGCAATTGCATATGCGCTTATCATGCCCAAGAAGAACAAGGTGCAGGAGCCTGGGCATCACCTGGTGCAAGAGATGGAATCTACGCTTGAACACTATATGGCTGAGATAGAAAACGACAATGATGCTCTCATTCAGCGTGTTGCTGAAATGAAGGGTGAGGCGGCGGCGGCAGATCAGCGTATGCAATCACAGCTTCAGGAATTACAGCGGAGGCTGGATCAACTGGAAGAAAGTAAAGCGACACAAACAGACGCAACCTCCAATATAATTCCGTTACATAGCTCAAGCGGATTGCAGGCTCAGGCGCTTGTAGACAGTGTAAGAGCAGATTCGGCCCAACAGGTGTCAGAAGCAGAAGAGCAGGCCGCTGAACAAGAATCTAAGCCTGTGCGTGAATCCATTAAGGACCGATATGCAGAGCTGTTTAATTTATATGCTGAAGGAAAGTCAGTGGATGCCATAGCCAAGCAGACAGGCATACAACGTGGAGAAGTACAGCTGATTTTACAACTGGCAGAACGGGAGGAGAGCTAACAGATGGACAAGCGCTCCTTATGGATTGGACTTGGAAGTGGCATGATTGTTGGTGCGGTATTGCTGCAGCTTGCAACGGTTGGACAAAATGCACTGTCTGAGAGTAATCTCGACCCGGAACTGGCTACAGCCAACCTGACAATGGAACAGCTTGAAGCAGCCGCTAAGAGCATGGATATGAAGCTTGTAGCTTCTGATGATGAGCTGTATACAGAAGCTGAGTGGGTAGCGAAGAAGAAACTGGAAAGCAGTGAACTGCAGGGGAAAACGGCAATGGCACCTGAAGCGGCAGAATCGGCTGTGAAACCCGAGCAACCTGACGATCCAAAGCAACCTGTCACCAATGAAAGCGACAAACAGAACGAAGTCGATCAGCCAAAGACGACCGAACCGTCAACGCCTAACAGTCCAGAAGCTACGGCTACAGTATCGTTCAAAGTACGTTCAGGCAACAGTCTGGCCATCGTTGCCGGGAATCTGGAGAAAGCCGGGATTGTTGATAGTGCACAAGATTTCATAAAGGCTGGCAGAGAAGAGCGGATTAATACCAAAATACAAGTAGGCACCTATGAGTTGGAAAAAGGCGAAAGCTTTAAATCCATTATCGCCAAGATTACAAAAGAACCGTCAAACTGAGTACGCTCAGACAGGGCGGTTTTTTCATATAAATAATGACAAGTTTTGTGTTGCTATGATGGATGAATAAATTGCATTGAAAGACTGTTGCATCAGGCAATCAGTTATGCTATATTAGATAACGGTGTTAAAACACACGCATGTGCTAATTTTGTTGAGGGTGCTTTCCTGATGGAGAGTCTTGGCGAAAAATGATGCCGGCGGAGGACACAATTAAAACCATATTAGGAGGTGTGTGAAGATGGCAGTAATCTCCATGAAGCAGCTTCTCGAAGCTGGGGTACACTTCGGTCACCAAACTCGTCGTTGGAACCCAAAAATGGATCGTTATATCTTCACTGAAAGAAACGGAATTTATATCATTGACTTGCAAAAGACAGTGAAAAAAGTCGAAGAGGCTTACAACTTCGTTAAAGGAATCGCAGGAGAGAATGGTACAATTCTTTTCGTGGGTACTAAGAAACAAGCTCAAGATTCCGTTAAAGAAGAAGCTGAACGCGCTGGTCAATTCTACATTAACCAACGTTGGCTCGGCGGTACCCTGACTAACTTCTCAACTATTCAAAAACGTATTGATCGTTTGAAACAGTTGGAAGCTTGGGAAGAAGACGGTACTTTCGCTGTATTGCCTAAAAAAGAAGTAATCTTGCTTCGCAAAGAGAAAGATCGCCTGGAGAAATTCCTCGGCGGTATTAAAAATATGAAAGGCCTGCCAAGCGCCCTGTTCATCATCGATCCACGCAAAGAGCGTATCGCTGTTGCGGAAGCTCGCAAATTGGGTATTCCAATTGTAGGTATCGTTGATACGAACTGCGATCCGGATGAGATCGATTATGTTATCCCGGGTAATGACGACGCTATCCGCGCCGTTAAGCTGTTGACAGGTAAAATGGCTGATGCCGTTATCGAAGCTAACCAAGGCGAAGAAACTTCCGCTTAATAGATTCGAACATATCTAATGAATTAAATGAAAAGGGTGGTTGGTAGGTGGATAACCTCTCACTGCCCTTTTTTTAGAGTGTACGTACAATTACTTATTTTTGGAGGGAATTAATAATGGCAGTTAATGCGAGTGCAGTAAAAGAACTCCGTGAAAAAACGGGCGCAGGTATGCTCGATTGCAAAAAAGCACTGGAAGAAGCAAACGGTGACATCACGAAAGCAGCTGAATTGCTTCGTGAAAAAGGTCTGTCAGCAGCAGCAAGCAAAGCTGGCCGTGCAGCAACTGAAGGTGTTGTAGAATCTTATATCCACGCTGGTGGCCGTATTGGTGTACTGGTAGAAGTTAACTGTGAAACTGACTTTGTTGGTAAAACAGATCAATTCAAAGATTTCGTTAAGGACATCGCTATGCAAATCGCAGCAGCGAGCCCGAAATTTGTAACTCGTGAAGAAGTTCCTACAGAAGAGCTGGAAAAAGAGAAAGAAATCCTGAAAGCTCAAGCTCTGAACGAAGGCAAACCAGAAAAAATCGTTGAGAAAATGGTTGAAGGCCGTATCGGTAAATATTACGAAGAATTCTGCCTGTTGGAGCAAACCTTTGTTAAAGATCCAGACAAAACGATCTCCCAACTGCTGAACGAAAAAATCAGCCAAATCGGTGAAAACATCTCCATCCGTCGTTTCGTTCGTTACGAACTGGGTGAAGGTCTTGAGAAAAAAGTAGACAACTTCGTAGAAGAAGTTATGTCCCAAGTAAACAAATAAGACGGTTTTCAAACCGGCAAGCAGGAATGATTTTCGAAGATATAAGAATGATGAAACTTCGAAGCGCTACTCCCTTATATCCCAGGAAAACAATGCCTTACCGGTTGAACGTTTTTCCTAAAGAGCGGAACACAACTGTGTTCCTTTCTTTTTAAGCAGGAGGCCATGCGCGAGAAGTTTTGTTGGTTGAACGCCGA
>Ga0153960_1000041_pt1 | contig 65200 bp, 54 predicted proteins | sample TSFL044MetaG_FD_102274 | JGI IMG/M metagenome (GOLD analysis project Ga0153960, IMG submission 102274) | Attine ant fungus gardens microbial communities from Florida, USA - TSFL044 MetaG | ecosystem: Host-associated > Fungi > Mycelium > Unclassified | place: USA: Florida, Withalacochee...
CCGCCGTTGCCGCACCAGCAGAAGACGATCTCAACCTGGATGGGGCCGGTCAAGTAAGTCAGTTCGGAAATGTATATGAAGAAAGGCCGTTCCCGGGCGGTGGCCATTTTTACACAAAACTCTGTCTGTCCAACGAAGTGATTAGGACCTCGCTATTTCACACGGCCCCCTCCTGAACGTATGGAAATGATCAAAAACTACCCATGACGCATGTGCGTCATGGGTAGTTTTTGATCGCAATCGTACCTGCCAGATTTCTCCTTTACCTTACGATTTTTATCTTTCTTGTCCGCAACCAACTGTGAGAGGCCAGATGCTCCACATACTCAGCAGGTCTATTCAGCAGAACCGCCCGTTAGCTCAATGAGTATCCTCCATTTAGTGGTTCAAAGCTCATCGATCAACGAGATACCTTTAGTAATCCTCTTTCTGCTATCTTGCAAGAAATTGCGGGTCCAGTCATCTGGTTTGCTTAAATCCCAGCTCCGATTCATACCGACAACCACAATGATTTCACGAAGTCTAAGGAACAGCTTCAACAAATCCTTCCAGTTGTCGGGCATTCGTCGGCCATCCTCTGTATAGCCTAACTCAAAGTGCTTTATGAAAAGTTCATACTGGACCTTTCGTTCGAACTTCGAATCTTCTCCGAATACATATAGCAAGTAATACAGCTGGATAGCAATATCCTCGACATACCAACTGTACTGGCACTCATCGAAGTCAAAGAGAGTTAATCCCCCAGCTTCATCGATCGTGAAGTTTCCCACATTAATATCGCCGTGGATCAAACCAAAATTATTCGAATTAACAGGCAGACTCGCCAATTGTCCTTTAAGTTCATCAAGAGCAAGAAGGATTGGTTGGAGTTCTGACGGCAAATAATCCTCGGCTCGTAAAAGGTATTCATTAAACTCCCAAGTGTGCCTTTTGGCTTTGGTAGGCTTGTAAAGCTTCGCTAATTTATGAAGACGGCCCGTTATACGTCCACACTCTTCATAAAGTATAGAATTACCTAGACATTCTGGATATCCGATTTTACGGCCTGGTGCATATTTAAATGAGGTTACGTAAAAATCAATTGAATTTCCTTGAATTAATTCGTAATACTCTCCATTAATTGAAGAAATCGGTTCTGACACTGATATACCGCTCTCTGAAAGATAACGAATCCAATCTATTTCTGCTACAAGTCCTTCCGACGTGCGAAGAGTGCTCGGAGTGAAACGGAGAATATACTTCAATTCATCGCGAGTATAGGAATAAATAAAGTTTTGAAAACCTCCAATGAAAGTGAGTTCCTTTTTGCTGACCCCATAACGCGCGGCGCCTTCAGCGGCATGTTCGTCTAAGAACAATAATTTTATTTTTGGGTCCATTAGTTCTCCTTAGTAATAAAAGTATAAATTATGGCCTACTCACTCCTGTTGCCTAAAACTAATAAAGTGAATACCTAGGAACATGCGAAAGTCCCACTTTCAGATTTTCCTATTCCATAGCAATCATACTAATCCAACTTTTTACAGTCAACCAAAATGGTTGATCTATTACGTTAACCTGCCCGTTAGAGACCCTTAGTATTTTAGTGATTATAATGTTGTAAGGTAGGAAATAATTGTTGGTATAGAAAGGGCGGGGATAATATGTTTAAAAAAATATATTTAATAGCCTTTACAGTGACTATTATTTCAGGAGTGGCATTAATATCAAATTCAAAAGCAGACACCTATCCAGAAATGGAAACCGTAAATAAGACAGTTGAGAATCCTGTTAACACTAATTTTTCAACAAATAACGTTAAATCCGTAAAATCCGTAGAATCAGTAAAAATCGTAGAATCCGTAGAATCAAAACTCGCAAAAGGGTATTTTAGTCAACTATATACACCTCATGGCATGTTCTTGCGAGCAGATGAACAAAGTATCTTTAAGGAATCTGAGATAGCAAGAAAGTTAGATCAAATCGGACCTAATACGAATCAACTAATTTTTGAAGGCGAGTTTTTTTTAAAAGTAGATGAATCAACATTTCTTAAATCGTATCCCAATTCGTTACTCTTAAATGAAACAGATGAAAACTCGACTGATACTGATCTTCCATCAAGTTAATCAAAATAGTAATTTCATAAAGAAGGAGCCATTGTTTTCGACAACGGCTCCTGATTTTTTTTATTTTTGAATTAGCGTGACTCCAGTGAAGTGAATGTTTCGACTTCCGGCCGCTGTTGTTCCTATATATTCACGGTAGAAATCCGGTGACAAAAGCGGACGCTATCGCTCCAACAGTACCAAACTTCTCCTCCGTCTCTCTTCCCTTATAAAATATTTTCAAATTAAATCTGTATAGCTATATTTAAAAGCTCCATTTCAGTCACGTCCATATTTATTTTCTTACGTTAACCTGCCTGTTAGTTGAATTAAAGCAGCCGATCACATGGATCAGCTGCTTTCTTAGTTTTATTATGCTATGGTTTCTACGTTAGTTGAATAAATATTTTACTTTTATAATTTCTGAATCCTCTCTTCTCCTAGAAATAATCAAAAGCGGGGCTCTAATATGAATTACGTTCTTATTATGTTGCATTAAGAACGAATTTTCCTTCTTCAACTTAAATTTCAAAGAAGTAATTTTTATCTTTAATCAGGCCATCTTAATGCTTGCTGGTCCCAGGAGATACTTGGAATTCCTCAATAACAATATCCCTTTTTGCATCTTTAACTCTTAATAAAACCCCGCTTATTCAAAATCAGTTCGGAAGCAGATGTCCTTGTTCGCTTCTAGTTCTTCACGCAATTGATCCAACTTCTCGGACGCTCTCCAGTAAGCATAGCTGCCCATAAACAATTGAGCAGGAGGGTTCGGAGATTCAGCCAGATCAATGAACACCTCTGCCGCTTTTTCAGGATCACCAAGCTGCTTTTCCATCTTGCGCTACGAATTGGTTGTGCCCAGCATGGAGCTCGATGTAATCCTCAATTTTATTGGAAGATAAAACTAGGGAATTCACCTTATTGAACTCCGTTCTGAAGCCTCCGGGGCTACTGCCGTCACTTTGATCCCCAGAGATTGCACATCCTGGGCAAGCACTTCCGTCAACCCCATTAGCGAGAATTTAGTCGCTGCATACACACTCCAGCCCATATGCGGAGCGAAGCCAGCTATTGACGCGATATTGAAAATGTGCCCTGAGCGCTGCTTCCGCATATAGGGCAGTACACTTTGAATGACATTAATCGGACCAATCAGACTCCCGATCACTTTAACCTTCAATCCTATCGACCAAAGGATACCCGTACCATACGGGTCTGCGCAATTTTAAATAAAGCAATCACCGATTAAGTGGAGGAAGCCAATAACTATTAAATGAGAGACTGCCGAATAGATGGGGACAGATGTGGTAGTCACTGAACCTGAATCCTTCAAAAACCGAGTAAGAAAAGAAATCGAGAATATGAAAGGGCGCTACTGACATACTGTTGGCAGTAGGGGGCTAATATAATCAAGACATAAACAACCCCATATACAGAGGAGGACATTACATTATGTCAGCAATTGGACCCGACTTCATTTCACTTCAAGTGAGTAATCTTGAAGACTCTGCAGAATTCTATCAAAACTATCTCGGACTGGTCCGCTCACAGGCGGGACCACCTCATGCTGTGGTTTTTGAAACCAAGCCTATTGCATTTGCTCTTCGTGACCTAATGCCAGGAATAGAACTCGGCTCAGGTACTCAGCCTGGTCTTGGCGTTGCTCTGTGGCTCCATGCCCCTGATACGCAAGAAATTCACGACAAGGTTGTTGCAGCTGGTGTAAAGATTGCATCGGCACCAATAGATGGACCATTCGGGCGAACCTTTACATTTTCCGACCCAGATGGTTACCTTGTTACTCTTCACAGTAAAGCCTAATACGCATTGTATCCAACCCAAGGCCACGCGACCCTTATCGCACTGTACAGGGTAGCATAAGCTAAACATTATCATTAGTACTTTGGTCATTAATGAATCGTTTTAGCAATTTCTTTAAGTAAAACGGTCAGGTACACCTGACGGTTTTTTAAATTAGCACTGTTTTAATAAACTATTTATCGGATTGTGTCCATGACTTATACACTGTTATATCTTGTAAAACTAACCTGCCCGTTAGCTTAATGGACAGAAAGCCGACAATTTAGCCTGCTGTATTTTGAATTATCATTCTGGGTCCTATTGGGGACTTACGACATACTTATACTTCCGGTTGTATTATAGAAAACATGAATACACCTTAATATCGCCAAAATACGCACACTTATGGATGAATAACTGATCCTTTTATAGGATAAGTCACACAGTGGTGCACTCCCGTTTCAGCAAAAAAGAGTTCCTTCGTCCAAACCCGGACAAGGGAACTCTTTTGATAAAAGCTGCTAAATTTAATGCAACTGGGGTTGATCTGATATAGGATTTACATTTCCTGCTTTCCTTTGGAAGACTGGCGGAATATGCAGCGGTACGGAACGATCATTTTGACAGCTACTTCATACTGATGATCCAGATAATCGAGCAGCTGTTTAACCGCGAACATGCCCATCTCCAGCTTGGGTACATGAATGGTCGACAACGGCGGAGAGGTAAATTCGGAGATTTCAATATTATCTACCCCAAAAAAGGCGATATCCTCCGGAATACGGAGCCCCTGTTCGGTTGCAGCACGCATGGCCGCAATCGCCATCATATCACTGGCCGCAAAAATAGCTGTAGGTCTGTTCGCATTGTTGGTAAATGCCTGCTTGGTCAATTCATAACTCAGCGAAACATCCCATTTCACATCGATCACCCAGTCATTTTCAATAGGTAATCCCGCATCCGTCATGGCACGCCGATAACCAAGAAACCGTTTTTCCTCACGAAAATCATTCTTGAATTCTGCTCCCCCAATGTAGGCAATGATCCGATGCCCTTGGGCAATCAGATGATTGGTTGCCTCCCTCGCCGCCTCTTCACGATCATAACCGACGACCGGAATGTCCGGGTCTGTAATATCCACACCCACAACAGTCCGTACATTAGCCTTGAGCCAGCGATAGGCTTCCGGATCAATCCGTTCCACCACAATCATGCCATCAATCTGATGTTCCTTCACCAGAGACTGCAGCTGCACGATATCCCCATCGTTTTCGATGCTGTACACAAATTCCAGACGCATGCCCGCTTCAGCAAGCTGCTTCTCAATCCCTTCCATAATGACTGAGAAATAGGGACTGTTGTATTTATTTTGGGGAATAGCCACTACACAGCCGATCGCATATGCCGTTTTGGGCTGGACCTTTTTCTTCTTGGCCGGACGCTGTGAACGGTAGCCCAGCTCCTCAGCGGTGTCCCATATTTTTTTGCGGGTTTCATCGCTGACCGATCGATTGACATCGTTCTTCATCACACGTGAAACGGTAGAGATCGATACACCAACGCGGTCTGCAATATCCTTCAATTTTGCCATGTGAAGTCCCCACCTTTCCTCTACCTATGTATTTAAACCCCATTCGTATTGGGGCAATTTCATCTCTATAAACACAAATTTGCGGCAAATATAATTCTATATTCCTACTGGCCAGAAGTCAATGAAATGGTGCATTGGCGCAGTCTTTTATAAAATAATAGCGGCAGTCAGGGAGCTTGCTGTCCCCCATAACTGCCGCAATTTTAATCCTTTTTAAGAAAACGTATGAAGCTCTTCCTCTCTTACCCCTCTCGATCGGCTTCATTCACTTATTGCATCTTGGAGGCCAAATCCTTAAGCGCTGCGTTCAGATCACCATCTCCGGCAAGTGGAAGTTTGAGTGATTGCTCACCATACGTCCAGACCAGATCGGTTTTCTTGGTTGTAAAGGGAGAGACAATGCCATACTGCTGTGCATCCAGGAAGATTTTATTATCTTCGCCAACAGTAGCAATATAAGCATCCGCTGCCGCCTTGTTCGCCGGAATTGAGTATCCCTGCTTCGCCAGTTCTGTCTGTCCTTCCGGACCTGCTAGCCAAGCCAGCAGCTTGTAAGCCGCCTCTTCATGCTTTGTATTGGAGCTGATGGCAAGACCTGCTGGCTGAACAACGGTTTGGTTCGTTTTGAATTTCGGCAAATAAGAGATACCGTAATCCACACCAGCCTCCTGGTAGTTGGTTGTATTCCAGCTGCCACCCGGATTCATCGCTACTTTGGATGTCGTAATCGCAAGATTCACCTGTCCACCCAAACCTTCAATCTGTGCAGGTGTGGTGTTGATCTTTTTATTTTTGGTCAAGTCGATAAAATAGTTCAGCACTTCCATCGCTTCAGGTGTCTCCAGCGCAAGGGAACCATCGTCATTCACCAGTTTCGCACCGTTGGACCACAACTCCGGCTCCAGGAACCAATCCATCGTTGATCCTGGTGAAATGGACAAGCCCCACTGTACAATGTTTCCGGCGTCAAAACCCGCTTCGTCTGCGCTTTTCCCGTTCTTATCCAGTGTCAGCTTGGTTGCAATGTCGGTAATTTCATCCCACGTTGGCTCCAGCGATGGAACGGGAGCTTTATGAGGATTCGTGGCTTCATTCTCAAAGATTGCTTTGTTGTAATACCATACGATGACGTTGGCATCGATTGGCAAGGATACTTGTTTACCCTGGTATTGGTGAAGACCAAGCAGGCTTTTGTCCACATTGTTCAGATCAAACTGATTTTCCGCGAGCAAGCCATCCAGTTCCTTGAAAATGCCCAGCTCGGCATATTTCTCCACGTATGCATAACTCGTTTTGAACACGTCCGGAAGTGTGCCCCCAGCTGCATTCGCTGTTAGTCCGTCCCAGTAGCTGCCCCAATCCTTGCCTTCGAGTTTGACCTTAATATCGGTATTGGCCTTCATGAACTGATCCAGCAGTTCCTGTGTACGATGAAGCTCTTCTGCGGTCCCCCACTGGGAGTATGTGATCGTTACAGGTTCGCTTTGACTGCTGCCGGAACCAGAAGAGTCGGCGTTTTCGGACGATCCCCCATTTCCACATCCACTGATCACTACCATTGTAGCAAGTACAAGTGCCCATACATTGAATAGCCGTTTACTCTTCGCTCTCATATACACAGCTCCCCTTTAAGTCATATCAATAAGTCCTGTTCACCTGAAAACCGGAAAGCAGGCAGCCACTCTACCCTTTGGTGCCCGTAAGCACCACCCCCTCGACGATATAACGTTGTGCAAACAGATACAGCAGACCGATAGGTACAATACTGATAAATGCACCTGCAGCGAGCGCCGGCAAATCCTGACTCGTCTGACCAATCAGCAGCTGCAAGCCCACGCTCAGCGTAAACATTTCTGCGTTTTTGATATACAGGAACGGCCCCAGAAAATCGAGCCAGGAGTTCACAAAGGCAAAAATAATGGTCGTCATAATAATCGGTTTGGACAGCGGCATAATGACTCGTGCATATACCGTCCAGCGATTGCCGCCATCGAGGTATGTAGCCTCGTCCAGCTCTTGGGGAATAGTCATGAAAAACTGTCGGAACAGGAAGATATAATAGGCGCCTCCGAGCCAGGCTGGCACAATTAGAGGCAACCAGGTGTCAATCCAGTTCAGCTTGGAAAAAAGGACGTACGAGGGAATCATCATAATGGATGGAGGAATCATTAAGGTAACAAGCACAACCGGGAACAGAATATTCCGATACTTGGTTGCAAAACGGGAGAAACCGTAAGCGACAAGTGAGCTGGACACCACCGCTCCTGCCGCAACAAAAAAGGAAATGATAAATGAGTTCTGAATCCACTGCCACATCATCGGCTGCACAGCAAACAATCGTTCAAAGGCTTCAAGACTGAATGTGTCTGGCAGGATGGTTGGAGGTACCTTGTAGGTTTCCGCTTTGGTTTTCAGCATGGTCGAGAGCATCCATACAAGAGGCCCTGCGAACAGCATTAATGCTGCAATCAGCATGGTATATTGGGACGCTTTTACCGCTATTTTTCGGCTGTTCATGTAACTCTCCTCCTATCGTTCTCCCTCGTAATACACAAAGCGGTTCGATACTTTCATCAGGATCAGGGTGACAAGCGAGATCACGGCGAACAGGAAAATCGACTGCGTCATCGCCATGCTGAATTTCAGATCGGTAAAGGCCGACTTGTAAATATTGTAGACAAACGTATAAGCAGAGTAGTTCGGACCACCCTTGGATAGCAGTAGCGCTTCCGTAAACATCTGAAAGTTATACATCGTCTGAATAATGATGACAAACAGGATGGAAGGACTGATCATCGGCAGTGTAATTTGGAAAAATCGGCGAATCCCACTTGCACCGTCAATTGCAGCAGCTTCATACAAATGTCTGGGTACATTTTTCAGTGCAGCCAGGAAGATCAGTACTCCACTGCCCGAAATCCAGACTTGAAGCATGATGATGACTGGCTTGATCGTATGCTCCCCGCCAATCCAGTCCACTTTGCCTATACCCAGCGCGCCAAGTCCGGCGTTCAGGATGCCGAATTCGGAGTTAAACACCAGTCGCCAGATTATAACCGTTGCCACAATGGGCACCAGTGTCGGTAAATAGAAGAAGGTGCGGAACAAGGCAATACCTTTGACATTAAAATTAAGCAGCATCGCCAGACACAGCATACCCGCCGTTACGATCGGAACACCGAATACAACGAAAAACATCGTGTTCATCAAGCTTTTCAAGAAGATGGGATCATCCATCATGTGCGTAAAATTATCAATGCCGACAAAGTTGAAGTTGGTCGCTCCCGGAAGTCTCGCATCCGTAAAGGCGTAGAAGACCGAGGTCCCGAAAGGAAACAGGAAAAAGGTGATAAATCCGATAATCCAAGGCAAAATGAAGAGAAAAAACAGCAGTGTGTCATATTTTCTCAACCTGTTCATGATGACACCCCTCAGCCTGAAATTTCTTCTAAATAGACGTACCGTTCTTCCAAAATAGATTTCTCTGCCGCGAGGGCAATAAGCAGCGCATTACGACCAACCTGCGCACTAGCAAAAGGCTGTCTGCCTTCCTGTACACATTTCAGAAAATCAATGCGCTGGGTCTGTCCACCCGTGTGTCCACCCATAATGGAATCCGACGTCACATCAATCTCCAGATGGTCTTTCGTCCAGTCTTGCCCACCAACGATATCAATCGTTTTGTCATTACGGGCAACCATCTGGCCGCCGTTCTCTCCGATCAGGCCAATCTCAAGCCCTTCTCCCATCAGATTACGCGGTTTCAAATACATGCACAGGCCCAGATTGGCCTTGCTGCCGTTATCATAATCAATGGTGATAAATGCATGGTCGACGATGGAGGTATCCGAAATTTCTTTCGTCGGGTAGTGACTGTATGAATTCTGAATCCGATTGGGCTCTCCTTGCTTCATGACATGCTGGCCTCCAGAGGCAAACACGCGGACAGGCTTCGCCTGGATCATCCAGTTGAAAATATCGAAGTGATGACAATCCTTCTCTACAATCGCTCCCCCAGACTTGGTCTTGTCATAGAACCAATCCGCAGGCGGGAACGGATCACGGAATTCCTTGCACCACATCAATTTCACGTCACCAAGACGTCCGTTCTCCAATTCCTTCTCCATTCGGCGATACAGATTCGAATACCGATAAACCAATCCGATCTGTAATACCCGTCCCGAGGCTTCCGCCGCTTCTATAATGGCATCACAGTCCTCAATGGTATGGGCGACCGGTTTCTCCAGAAATACATGCTTGCCTGCTTCCAGAAAAGCAACTGCCACCTCGCGATGCAAATAGTTCGGTACACTGATGACCACCGCATCCAAATCTTCCTTGGCAAGCAGCTCACGATAATCGCTAACGATGGTGGGATTACTGTTCTTAAGTTCAGCCAGCGTACGTGTCACATTGGCTTCATTCATATCACAGATATAACGAACCTCACTATCCTCGAGCAAATCAAAACCAATGCAATGATGCGACCCCATGTCTCCTACACCGATAAAAGCCATTTTTACCTTCCCCATGCTTACACTCTCCGTTGCTCGTAAATTTGCGGCAAATGCCTTGAAGCCAATTCAATGTTAAGAAATCTAACAGGACTGTGACTATGTAACGATAGTAAAATAGTTTTAATTCCTTGTCAATTGATTTTGGCTAAATTTTAAATTGTTTTGCGGCAACATATTTGCAGCGTATTTTACATACTACTAAACAATATAACTCTTTATTCATCATAAATTAAGCGTTTACATTTTTATTGCATTATCATATACTTTAATTTGTATTCATTTTTATTTGCGGCAAATATTATATCTGAATTATGAACACTGCTGTTCAAAACCCAATGAAATACGCTTATTTTCAATAGAAAAATCACTAAATTCCGGAAAAAAATCTGTTGAATCTCCTGTATCCATCCCCTATAATGCAATTTAGACACAGAATCCAAGAATGAAAATCATATTTCATATTTGCCGCAAACGAAAATTACATCTTTTTAGTTGTTTATTTCCTGATTACTACCATGACTCTTACATAAAACGTTACTACTCCGCTGCTTCATGCGGATCAGAAAGGAGTTGAGCTCTCCTCACTCTCCCCTCATAACGAAATCGGAGTGGGCAGAACGAGTTATCATTCAAAATCCATTATTCAGGAGGTATACCATGACAAAATTATTTAATAGAAGCAAGCGGAGCCTTGGATTGTTTTTGACTTTTGCCCTCATGATTACCCTGCTATTGCCTGCGGGAGCCTTACCCAAAGCCTCTGCTGCAACCATCACCATTGATGGCAATGTCAGCGACTGGAGCAGCGTTAGTGCTCTCACCACCAATAGTGGCACTGCCCAGACGCTCAAGGTGACCAATGATGGAACCAATCTCTATCTGCTTATTCAAGGCTCTGGTCTGAGTACAACGATGGGCAACTTCTGGATCAATACCGATAACAATACTTCAACCGGTTACCAGGCTGCGGGCTGGGGAGCTACAGGTGTGGAGTGGCTGCTTGAAAATACGGGGTTATATCGCTATGGCGGCAGCGGAGCCGACTGGGTCTGGAACTTCAACAGCACGTTGACCAGCTCCCAATTCTACCGCAGCTCCACCGTCATTGAGGTCGCTATTCCTCTCTCTACACTGCAAATCAGTGCAGGCAGCACAGTGCGAGTCGGGTATATCGACAACGGCTCGGATACATCAAGATTGCCCGCGTCTGGACAAACACTGCCCGCTTACCTTCTCACCTCGGCTGGATCAGGTGGCGGTACGGGGAACAATACCGTAGTGAATCCCGTAGAGCTGGACAGCCCACTCAACAATCCATTCAAAGGCTGGGCACCTTCGGCCAAGAGCACGACCTATGCACAGCCACACAGGCTCGTATATGCCGGCGTAACTTGGAAGGAGCTTGAATCCACCAAAGGCACATATGATTTTAGTGCGATTGAAGCTGCCAACAATTTTGCCTATTGGAAAAGTAAAGGTGTCAAAGTGGTGTTTCGCTTCATTTTGGACAGCCCGACAGGACAGGCTCACCGGGATATTCCCGACTGGCTCTACAATGACATGATTGCCCGCGGAGAATCGCCTGGAACCGTATACAACGATACAACCGGAGGCATGGGTACAGGCAACAACATGGGCTTCTCTCCCAACTACAATTCCACCTATCTGCAAGAACGGCACAAATTAGCCATCGAAGCCATTGCGGCAAGGTACAACACGAATGATCGTCCGGTCGCTTTTGTCCAGATCGGTTCACTCGGACACTGGGGCGAGTTCCATACTTGGCCTTATGTCGGACCCAATGGTGAAACCAATTACACAGGTGCTTTCCCTACCAATGACATCTCGAACAAGTACGTTCAACATTATATTGATGCCTTTGCTGGCAAAGAGGACAAAATGCAGGTTCTGATCCGGCGCAGTATCGCCCTCGCCAAAACCAATAACAAAGGCATGGTCATGGGCATGTTCAACGATGTGTTTGGACATAAAGACAGCTTTGATGCCGATTGGGGCTGGTACACGGGTACCCAGAACGGTTATTGGGATGATATCGGCCAGCAGCAGCCAGGACATCCGAACTTCTGGGAGACACGTATCTCAGGAGGCGAATTTTACGGGGGAGCTTCCGGCATGCTTGCGGCATTAACTACCGGTAGCGGATTTACGGAAACGTTGCGCCAAACGGAGCTTAGCAAACCAAGTTGGCTGGGACCTAATTCCCCTGCCTCGCTTCCTCTGAATCATGCCTTACAGGCCAATATCGATGCACTCAAGAAACGAATGGGTTATCACTTTGTCGTGAAGGAAATTTCGCATCCATCCACCATTAGCGGAAGCACGTTTACAACAACGATTAAAGTGGAGAATAAAGGCGTACAGCACTTCCCATTTGCCTGGCCGGTTGAAATCCAACTGCGCAGCGGCAATACCGTGGTCGCCAAGAAAACAACAACCGTTAATCTGACCACGTGGAAAACAGGTACCTACACCCTGTCCGATTCCATTCCGGTCTCCGGTCTTGCTGCCGGAACCTATGATATCGCGATTGCGATCATTGACCCGGAAACGAATAAACCTGGCGTAGACTTTGCCAATACAAATAAATTGACCGACGGCTCGTTCAAGCTGAGCAGTGTAACGAAGTAATCTCAGGTTGCTTCGACTAGTGAAAATGCAAAGAGCAGGAATGGGGGCATTATGCCCTCATTCCTGCTCTTTTTCGAGTGAATCATCATTGCCAATTTACCGAACAACCGTCATTATGATTTCCTCCAATAACTACTGCGCCTTGTTCCGCAGCTGACTGTAATACAGTTCGCTGTAGAAGCCACCTTGTTCCAGCAATGCGTCATGCGAACCCTGCTCAAGAAGCTGACCATCCTTCAGTACAAGAATACGATCGGCTTGGCGGATCGTGTTCAGTCTGTGAGCGATAACAAAGCTGGTGCGGCCTTGCATCAGGCGCTGCAGCCCTTCCTGGATTTTGATCTCCGTGACGGTATCTATACTGCTGGTCGCCTCATCCAATACAAGAATGGACGGATCGGCCAGAATTGCCCGGGCAATCGCAAGCAGCTGCTTCTGTCCCTGACTGATACCACTTCCGTCGGCCTGAAGCACTTTATCGTACCCGTCCTTCATCCGTATGATGAACGAATGAGCATTCGCCAGCCTCGAAGCGGCTTCTACCTCTTCGTCGGTCGCATCCAGGCGGCCGAAACGGATATTTTCACGAATCGTGCCCTGGAACAGGAATGAATCTTGAAGAACAAATGCCATATGTGAGCGCAAATTCTCGCGCCGAATGGTCGTAATGTCACGTCCATCCACCGTTAGTGTACCGGATGTAGGATCATAGAAGCGGGATAACAGCTGAATCAATGTTGTTTTCCCCGCCCCGGTCGGACCTACAAGAGCTATCATCTCGCCCGGCTTGGCTTCAAAGTTAATTTCATGTAAAATATTGCGTCCTTCATCGTATCCAAAGGATACCTTGTCGAAGCGAACGGCTCCCTCCACCTTTTCGAGAGATACGGCCGCGCCTTCATCCTTCGCTTCCTCATCCTCATCCAATACCTCGAACACGCGCTCTGCCCCGGCAATCGCAGACAGCAACGTATTCCACTGGTTGGCCAGATCGTTGAGCGGACGGGTAAACTGACGCGCATATTCTACGAAAATGATAATCACGCCGACGGTAACGGAACCTTGAATCGCCAAGATCCCGCCGATGCCTGCGACAATCGCAAAGCTCAGGTTGTTCAGGCCATTCATCAACTTTGGAATAAAACCGGAGATGGTCTGTGCCCAGAAACCGGACAACCGGATCTTCGTATTTCGTTCCTCAAACCCGCGAATGACCCGTTCCTCTTGCGAGAAAGCCTTGATAATCTTTTGCCCGGACAAGGTTTCCTCAATGTACCCATTAAGTTCGCCAAGATTACGCTGACGCTGTTTGAACAACGGGCCGGTTCTACGCGTAATCCAGCGCATGCCGATAGCCATCAGCGGTACCACGATAAATGTAAGCAAGGTCAGCAGCGGACTTAACCAGAGCATCACGCCAAACGTTCCGATCAGTGTTAACACACTGGAGAAAATCTGGATGGCCGAGCTGTTCAGCGTACCACTGACATTCTCAATGTCGTTGGTAACCCGGCTCATGATCTCCCCCTGCTGACGCTTGCCGAAGAATGGAATCGGCAGTTTGTGAAGATGGGAGAACAGATCATACCGCATGCGGAACACGGTCTCCTGTGCAATTTCGATCATCCATATATTTTGAAGCCATGACGTCAGGGAGAAGAAGACGTAGACTGCCACCAGACCCAATAAAAATGTCATCCAGCTGGAGCTCGTTGCTTCTCCATCAATGAATTTATCCACAGCTACACCGACCATATATGGTCCAAGCAAAGCGAGCGCAGAACTGGCAAATACCATCAGCAGCACCATCGTCAGCTTGACCTTGCGACGGGCCAGATACGTCCAGATTCGGCCTAACGTACCAGACCAGTTCTTCGCCCTTGCCTTCGGCTTGCGACCTCCACCTGCCTTCAGCGTATCGGGATCAATCGGCGGTGGGGGCTGACGGAAAGGTTCAATGAATGCTTTGAACATGTGGTGTACCCTCCCCGTATTGTGATTCATAAATTCGGCGATACAGTTCAGATGAATCCATCAGATCTTCATGTTTCCCCTGTCCAATCAGACGCCCATCGTCCAACAGCAGAATTAGATCGGCAGAGGTGGTTGAACTGATTTTCTGCGTAATGATAAACGTTGTACACGACAGCTCTTCCAGTGCACCCAGCAGCCTTGCTTCCGTGGCTACATCGAGCGCACTTGTACTGTCATCCAGAATCAAGATGCTTGGACGACGAATCAATGCACGGGCAATCGAGAGCCGCTGCTTCTGTCCACCCGACAGATTGACTCCCCGCTGACCCAGCTGTGTATCATAGCCATTCGGCAGCTTCTCAATGGTCTCGTGAATCTGGGCACGCTGCGCTGCTTCCTTGATCTCTTCGAGCGTTGCGTCCTCACGGCCCCAGGCGATGTTATCCCGTACCGATCCGGTAAAGAGGACCACTTCCTGCGGCACATAACCGATAGCTCCGCGCAATGTGGAAATGTCCAACCGTTCTGCGTCATTACCATCGATACGAACTTCACCTTGATCTTCGGTATAAAGCCTTGGAATGAGCTGTACCAGCGAGGATTTACCTGAGCCTGTCGCTCCCATGATCGCGATACGTTCACCTTGTTTGGCTGAGAACGTAATGTCCTCCAGCACAGTAATTTCACTGCCCGGATAACTGAACCCTACACCCTGAAAATCAACTGCACCCTGAATCACAGGATTCCCTTTCCCCGTTTTTGCAGAACGATCTGTGTCCATGGATTGACCTGATTCCGAAACTTCCTCCGTGTCAAAAACTTCGTTAAGCCGTTGTGCCGAAGCACTCGCTCTGGAGAAGGTCACCAGAATCCAGGACAGCGCAGACATGGCGCCAATGGTGCGAAGCAGATAGTTAATGACTGCGACAACTTCACCGACGGTTGCACTTCCGGTCGTGATATCACGTCGTCCAAACCATAGTACGGCGATGATACACCCATTCATCATGAGCAGCATGAATGGCATCGTGGTCTCCGTCAAGCGCAGCGCGGAGATCGTGCCCTTCATCAGCTTGCCACTATATCCGGCAAAGCGTTCAATCTCGTGGCCCATCCGGACGAAGACACGGATCAGCCGAATGCCTGTCAGATTTTCCTGGATGACACCGTTGACGGCATCCAGTCTGCGCTGCACATTGCGGAACAGCAGCGCTGCCTTTTTGATCATCCAGATGACAAACACGAGCAGCACAGGCACCATCACAACGAGCAGCAGACCCAGCTTCGGATTCACCACAACCGCCATAATCATGCTGCCAATCACCACCAGCGGCACACGCGTCATGAATCGCAGACTCATAAACACTGTATCCTGCACCTGTGTAACGTCCCCGGTTAATCGGGTAATCAGGGATGATGTGGCAAAACGGTTAAACACCGCATAAGAGAACGCTTGCACTTTATCATACAGCTTCTCCCGCAGATCATAACCGAAGCCGAGACTCGCATGTGACGCAAAAAATGAACTCGCAATACCCGCGGCAAACGCCACGACTGCACTGCCCACAAGCACCCCACCCCATAGCCAAACCACTGACAGATCTCCTTGCTGGATACCGTTATCAATGATCTTCGAGATCAAATAGGGTTGAGCCAGTTCGACCGTCAATTCAATCAGCATCATGACCAGTGCTGCGATGGCGGCGACGCGATACTTCTTCAAGTAGTACAACAGCTTGATCATAACCATTCCTCCGGCCCAGAGCGTTTCATCTTCGTGACGATCTGGTATGTTCACCCAGCCAGCTCCGTTAGTCTCTTTCCATAACTTATGTAAAATTTCACGTATCCAATACGCCTATTATATCGCATTTTGAACTTTCAAATCGCTAATATCTTCTTTGCTTCTTATTATTAACCTGAAATAGACTTGGAGTGAACATTCATCTGCAACAAAAAGAGTCTGTCTCAGAAGGAATTCTGCCTCGCTCCAAGCGCTAACGAACCTACCGCACCTTAAAAGGCGGATCATCAATGCTTACAAGATTTAACGAACCTCAGTAAAGCTATTTCGTCATAAAACGTTGTCAAAACCTAAAAATCGACCGAATCGACGAAATAACGTCTCTGTGATTCGTTAGATCTCAGATCTGGGCAAATGGAAGCGAATAGCGTGTCTCAGGTTCTTTAAAACAAAATAACACGAACAAGGATGTCCCCTGTCATATTCATGACTTATGGGACATCCCGCAATGATTTCGCTTTCCATTTTTTTGAAATGTTCCATTCACACCAAACATACTCTTACAACGACACATCACTTTTATTTGCCGTACGTCTGCTCCAAACGTTCTTCTTCATTGGTGGATAGCAAAATGTTCAGCAGCCCCATCACGTTATTCGCTTCTGTTCTGGCTTCCGTATACTTCTCGGCAAATGCAGCTTCGTCCTGTTCCGGATCTATTGCAGCCAGTTTGGCCCACGACTCGCGGGCTTTATCGTAAAGTTTCGTTAATGTGATGTCATACGTATGCTGCGCAACAGGTGCCATGGAGTCGAACTCCGCTGCATTCTTGAAAAATACCATCGAGTCCTTAAAGGACTGACTGGTGTAATCCTTGTTCTTCATGGCATCCTCCGTGAGTAACAGCGCCTGACGAGAGATAAACAACGTCTTCACCATGGCGCGCTCCAGATTGGTTGCTTCTTCCCATGACACATAGGACACATCTGGTGCCTGAACGGTTGTGAAAAAAGGAAAGGCATCATCGATCAAACGCTGTGAATCGGAATGGATGGGAATACCTGTGTTCATATTCACTACCGCATCACTGTAATTGGCGATATTAATATTTTTGGAGCCTTCTTCACTTACTCTGCGCACCGGATGATCATTAAGCGGGACACGGATATAGCCAAGCTTGTCTGCATACTTCTGCTTCAATTCCTCCAGTGTAGAGTCCACTCCGATCTTGCCTTCTTCAGGCGAAGACCCGGCTGTATCGGAAGTTGAGGAGGTGCCCGCAGAGTCTTCTGCATTCGTATCTGATGCCGACGTGTCAGCCGTTGAAGTGTCCGAGCCATTGGTCGCTGTGGCTACCGTGCCAGCATCCTGAGCAGACTCCTTGGTCGTTGCTTCCTTCGCCCCACCGCCACATGCAGTCAATATTGCAGCCAAGCTAAAAATGGCCGTGAACATCTTGATTCTATGATCCCATTTCATATCGTATAATCTTCCCCTTATCTTATGTATGTACCTGAATTACATCCACCTCTACTTCAATCCTTGTACAGTTCATTCCATAAATACCCTTTCAGATAACATAGGTAGATCCCTATGGAATCTGGTCTTTATTTTATCATAAGTTAAATACTGGGTGTATAAGACCATGTGCCTGCATGCTCATGCTGCAATTCTGCCCGTCCTATTATCTATTGTCACTTAGGGAGTGAACAAAAAAACACGGTCATCCATAAAGGACAACCGTGTTGATATGTACGCTTGGTGTGTGGCATTATTCGTTTCAATTCACCGCGCATGGATGATGCAACAGGTTCAGGTTCCTCTTATTTGATGCCTTTGGCCTTCTCCATATGATCAGCCCGAATCTGGGGATCAGTGGAATTGACTGCTGACAACAAGTTGTAGATCGCCTGAATATCCTGTTCTTTATACAACGTTTCGGGGACTTCGGTCTCAAGCCTTTCCGTTTTGCGCACAATGGTCTCCACCAATTCATGATCATAGATAATCAGTTCATCCGAATTGACATATCTCACTGCGGGATCAACGCTGATCCGGCAGCGATTGGTGAAGGTCACCATGGAGACGAGACGAACCCGTTTATAATCGCCGAGGTGTGCCTGAATGGCCTCTACATGCCCTCGGTGCTGCATCAATGGGTTGTACATCTTGATTCGGCTGCTGCTGACCGTCCAGTTGGCCTCTCTTCGGCCCCCGCGGATCTCACCTGTCGTCAGGTTTCGTGTCTCAATCACGAAGATGCCTCGCGGACCGATAACGACATGATCAATCGATGAATAACCCGAGCGAGACTTGGGATTGGCAACGAGCAAGTCGTTCAGCACTTTGTATTCACTCGGAAGAGCATGCAGCTGCTGGGCAGTGCTTGGTTCCTCTGGCTGACGGGTCCAATCTCCATCCGATTTCGTTTTGCGTCGACTGCGGACCATACGTGTGGGAATGGGGGCCGTTGACGGTATAGATGAAGCGGAAGCTGTGATCTGGTTCGCGAGCTCTGGCTGTGACTTGAACAGAGACAGGATTTTTTTGAACATGGGCAAGCTCCGTTCTATGTAGTGTGGGTTTCGCACATCCATTATGTATACTTCTATTACTTATGTCGGATAAAGAGGGGCAAAAATAAAGTGAAGAGGGCCAAAAATCCATTGTTCAACTAAAGTATATACCGATATTTAACCAATACTGTGACTTTAGACGCATACGGGAGGGGGAAATTTAAAAAAAACAGCGTATTCCTTATCCATTGTAGAAAAAGAACACGCTGCTTGCTAGGTCGTGATGATTAAGCCTGTAAATAATAGGTGTAAAGCACCTGTGTACCCTTCTCATCCAGACCGTTGCTGGATATTTCCTGATACAAGGATTCAGCCAAGGCCAGTCCTGGTGTCTTCATGCCCATGGCTTTGGCAGATTCGAGAGCAATACCCATGTCTTTGATAAAATGTTTCACATAGAATCCAGGCTCGTAATCGCCTGCGATCATACGCGGACCGAGATTGCTAAGCGACCAGCTTCCGGCTGCACCGGTAGCGATGCTCTTGAGCACATTCTCCGCGTCCAGACCGGATGTCTTGGCATAAGCGAGGGCCTCGCATACCCCCATCATGCCTGAAGCAATGGCGATCTGGTTGCACATTTTGGTATGCTGTCCTGCTCCCGCCTTGCCTTGCAGCACAATATTGGTGCCCATTTGCTCAAACAACGGACGAACCGCTTCAAAAGCCTCTGTGCTGCCTCCAACCATAATGGATAGTTTGGCATCCCTTGCTCCGATATCCCCACCGGAAACCGGTGCATCCAATGCATGCAGTCCTTTCGCTTCCGCGGCTTCATAGATCCGTGCAGCCAGTAGCGGACTGGACGTAGTCATATCAATCAGATACGAGCCCGGTTTGGCGTTCGCCACGAGACCATCTTCGCCAAGATAAATCTCCTCAACATCCTTCGGATACCCCACCATCGTGATGATGACATCACACTCGGCTGCCAGTTTGCCTGGTGTGTCATGCCATACGGCACCTTCTTTCACCAGCGCTTCCGCTTTGGCGGCCGTGCGCGTATAGACATGCAGCGGGTAGCCTGCTTGCTGGATGTGCCCTGCCATGCTTTTGCCCATTACGCCTGTACCGATAAAGCCAACTTTTGTCTCTCCAGGTGCCTTCGTCGTATTTGTCATCGTAGGTTTCCTCCTTATTTCTCTATACTTCGTTTGGAGCTTGTCTTCTAAACTTGCTATATCTGTATGTTAATGCTTTCGCAAGCGGGCGTCTATCATTTATCGTCAAATCTGTCGGAAACACACTCGGTTAGGTGTCTGGAGGGCATCTGCACAAAGTGCTGAAAAGCAAACCATATTAAATGGCCTTCCGAATAACACCATTAAAAACCGCCTGATATGGGCGGTTTTTAATGGTGTTATGGATTGTATTTAGCTACTGAATTACCTCAAGATCACACAAACCCTGAACGGGTTGTAATCTTCTACTAGTCACCCACCGCAATTGCTTCAATCTCAATGAATATGTCCTCTTGGATGAGCTTTCGAACCTCAACCGCAGAGCTCGCGGGTGGATTTATTGTATTAATATACTGGTCACGAATCTCACGCACCACGGACATCTGACCAATATCGGTCAAGAAAAAAGTCAATTTCACCACATCATCAAAGCTGACCTCGGCCGCTTCCAATGCGGATTGGATATTTTCGAAGACCTGCCGTGTTTGTACGGCCAGATCCCCGACACCGACCAATTGGCCTTCCTTGTTCAGAGGCACCTGTCCGGATATATAAATGGTTCGAGCGCTTCGCGATTCCACCACATGGGTGTACCCAAACGTCGGCGGCATGCTCTCCGGGTTTTTAAATTGGATTCGTTCATTGGCTGACATGTGCTTTGCTCCTTTCGAATTCTCTTGCACGCAGACGTCTCTGTTGAAGCTCATATAAGCCGCATGCCACCACGAGTGGCACGAGCAACATTCCCATCAATAGATAGCTGCGCGAAATACCGACCGCTTTGGTCAGCGGTTCTGTAATCATTGGTGAAAAAAACTGTCCCATAAAGGAAAAGAGCGCCATCGTCCCGATTGCACGCCCTTTGAGCGCAGTCGGTACGACAGAAAGCAACCAGGCATTCAGATTGGGCAGAACCGTACCTAGTCCTAATCCAATCATTACAAGTGCCACGATCATGACATAATAGCCGGTCGCAAGCGACAACAGGACATAGGCTACAACAACCAGCGAGAGTGCGAGCATAGTGATCCGCTCAAATGATAGCCTGCTTCGAAGCCGATGATATTGTGAGGACACGATCCCCCAACTCAACCCCACCACAGCCAGCAGTCCTCCTGCTTTCACGCTGTTTCCATCTGAAAATGACTGTACGTAGAACGGGAGATACACCGGCACCATGAAGTACACGACCATATTTATGAACGCAATAATGCATACAAACGCTGTTTGAGCTTTTGGCATCGGTACCTTCGTCTCCACTTGTGAGATCATCTCAGTGTGAGATCGGGTCTTGCGTGTCTCCGTAATGAGCCAGATCGCGGTAGGCAGGATCAGGAATGAAATCGTGTAGATCAAGAACGGCCAGCGCCAGTTGAAATCTGCAAGTACACCACTCAGAGAGACAAAGATTACGTTGCCAAAAGCCATAAACAGCGACTGTCTACCCATAGAGGTAGCCAGCTTGGACTCGTGTGCGTAGTCGCCGATGAGCGCAGTCGCACTCGTTGTGAGCGCCGCCACCGATATTCCCAAGATGAAGCGGCTAATCAATATCAACGATAGGGACGTCAGGAAAAAACCTGAAATTCCAGAGATTCCATACAAAAGCAACGCTGCGACAAAAATTCTTTTTCGGCCCCAACGGTCGATTACGAATCCCGTCAGCGGACCGAAGATGCCCGCCGAAAGGGCAGGAATCGTCATCGAAATCCGGACCAGAAAATCGCCATTTGAAGTATCCCCGAAGTAGTTGGCCATCTGCGGAAGGCTCGGTGCGATTGCCGTTGTCCCGATGATCGTAATCATGCTGGCCAGCATGAGGGTCAGATCACGCAGTGCAATCCGAAAGCTCGTGATCTTTACTTTCATTGGACGACGACGTTGGCAACGAAGCTCGTGATGATCTCTGCCAGCTTCTCAGGCTCGTCAAATTGCACTGCGTGCCCTGTCTCCAGCGTTTCCATCCGGATGACCGGCGACTTCACCCGCTCTTGCACGATTTGTTTTACAACCTCATTATCCACCAAACGCTCTTTGTTACCAAATACCGCCAGTACCGGCAGTTTTTCGATCTCGGATAACGCGAGATGCGACCAATCTGCGAGCTCCGACCAGACCTTATACGTACTCTCCGTGACCTTCCACAGACGAAGATCGTCGTTCACGACAAACTCATGCCATTCCGCCCGATCTGTAAAGTCCGTTGGCTGAAGTGGAACAGGCATGAACGCATGGGCCGGTTCCGGGTCCAAATCGAACTCCTTAACAACTTCGAACATTGCATGCTTCGTCAGTCTCAGAACATCGCTATAACGCTCTTGGAATGCAAAACCCGGAGCGATGATAAGGAAGGACGAGAGAATACCTTCCTTCTCCAGAACGGATGCGACGATTGCAGCTACCTGCGCGCCGAAGCACCAGCCTGCCAAATGGATGCGGGTATATGAACCCTGAAACGACCGAATAAATGAAACCATATCCTCAATCTCCCGCTCTTTGGACGGCAAGTGACCACGGTCCACAGCGTTCAGGCCCGAACCACGACGATCGACTGCGATGAAAGAAATCTGCGATTCTGAGATAATCCTTTCAGCCAGAGGGGCTTGCCACGCGGAGTGGCTGATACCGCCATGCAAAAGAATGATTACGTCGTCCCCTGTGGGTTGACCCCATAGTCGGTAATGAGTCTGATACCCATCCGACTGTGAGTGTGTCTGGATCACTGCTTCTTGAAATTGAATCATTTTGACATCTCCTTCTCTTCGATCATCAATGAGTATATGATTGGACGAATTGCTGGTTACTCAGTTCAACACGAGCTTCGGCATCTTCGATCATCCGGGCGTAGACAGCTTCATACGTCTGGCCGATCATCTCCACATACCGCTTCGAGAAGATACGGCCATCCGCATTCAATGTCAGGATGAGCTTGTTTTCCAGGTCGTGGCCCATGTTGGCCAACAAGTGGAAATTGGTATGTTCAAACCACTGTACGCCCAGCAATGCAGGATCGGAGTAGTGTTTGAAATGCGTGTAATTGAATATCGTCTCAAACAGCCGCTCTTGCCCTAGGTCGTCTTGGATGCTTGCGAGCGGATAACGTCTATATGGGAGGCATCGGCGTTCCGTCTCGAACGTCTCTTGGATGAAATCTCTCCATGTTTGCGTATTAATTTCCTGCCGGAACGGCACAAAGTTCAGAAACATCCCCAGGACGTTTTCTCCTTCTTCCTCTTCCGGTCTGCCGTTTGCGAACATACCTGTCAGTACATCCTTCTCTCCGCACCATTCGCTCATGACCGCCAGATGCCCGGCAAGCAGTACGTGCTTTATTGGAACGCCCAGACGTTTCGCCAAATTTAGAAGGCTTTCTTGCACCTTGGAATCAAAGCACACCTTAGTCTCGCTCCATCTAGCCTTCTGTTCGTCAAGTTGCGGCCGCAACAACGAATTGTACCGGAAATCGCGCAACTCCTTCGACCAGAAATCCCTCGATTCCTCCGAGGACTGGCTCTCTTGCTCGATCTTCACATAGTCCCGATATTTCAGTGTCGGAAGCTGAGACCGTTGTCCTTCGCCGGATAAAATCGCCTCACGATAGATCTGAATCAGTTGCTGCATGAACAGCGATAAGCTCCAGCCGTCGATAACGGCGTGATGGAAGCTCAACGTCAATTTGAAATCTTCCGGGCCGCAGCGGTGTGCGTAAAATCTGACCAATTCCGTCTGGGAGAGGTCAAATCTTCTCCCTTTCTCCATTTCAAACCATGTACGGAAGGACTCTTCTCGTTCTTCTTCCGACAAGAAACTGATATCTGCAACTTCAAGCTGCTGCTGAACCGAAGCGTACACCAATTGCATTGGGACGGAGTAGCCCTCGAACGCAAAGACAGTGCGGAATGTCTCGTGCTCCTGCTGGATCTGCTCCAAGCAATTCCGAAGCACAACTTCATGAAAAGGAAAGCCGAGATGATACGCAAACACATCGTGATAGACGGATTGTTCGAGGTCAATCTGGTTTTTATTGATCATGTATAACTGCATAGCTGTGGCTGGGTACGCATCCACCACTCCAGGAGGGAACGCTCTCTCCTGCATAGGCACCAGCTCGAATGGAGTCATTTGAGCGCTCTGCTTCTCAGCCCCCTGCATGGATTCGCCGTGTTCGGCCAGTTGCTGGATAGTTGTTTTTTCAAAGACATCCTGAAGGCTCAGCCTGATGCCCAACTTTTTGACCTTGGCGACCACACGAATGGCAATGATCGAATCCATCCCGAGCCTCATGAGATCGTCATCCATCGAAATGTCATCCATGCCAAGCGCCGATGAGACGATATCAGCAATCTTCCCTTCGAGGGCAGTCCGTGGTGCGATGCGGGTCTTGCGTCCCTGCACTATATCAGCAAGCCTGCCTGGTCTGTTGCTGATTACCTCTCTTCGACGGGTCACTTCGGACAGACCGGAGACTTCCTTGTCAGACATTGCATCCGCTGCGACCTCGAGGAACAGTTCCAAATATCGACGTACAAGGTCGTGATCCACATGAGCAACATCGTAGTTCACCGTTAAGTGCAATTGATTCGAAAAGTGATCTTGATGCGCGTGTACAACGACGGGAATATTGGTCTGCTCAAAGTAGCGAGCATCCAAGATTTTAACAGAGCTGTCTTCCTTCTCTTCATACACGTGAAAATCCGTATAGTTGAAAGCAACGTCGAACAATTCTTTTTGCCCGCTCTGCTTCAGGATCTCAGCCAGTGGGTATCGGCGGTATTGCATCGCCTCTTGCTCCAGTTCAAAGACTCGCTGAAAGACTGACGGCCAAGTGTCAGGAGACAACTCTGTCATCAGCGGGATCGTATTGAGGAAGAGCCCCGCTACATCTTCTGCGCCCTCCATTTCGGGACGACCGTTCACCACAAGGCCGGTAACGACATGGCGATTCCCGACCAAGCGACTCAAGACGTGGAGATGCACGGCAAGGAGCACGCTCTTGATCGGCAGGTTGAGTTCGCGAGCAACATTCCGGAACTCCGCCCTCCGTTGTTCCGGGATTATCTGTTCAAGCGATGCTGCGGTCCCTGGTTCACGATTCACGTGATTCTCTGCTTTAATAAAGATCATCGACGGCGCTATATCGGAGACCTTCGACATCCAGAAGTTTCCATGCGCCGGATCGCCCAGCGATTGCTGATCAAGAACGACATATGTGCTGTATAGCAGCTTTTCCTGCTTCAGCGCAAGGTCCGCTCTATCCACACCTTTCAAGAGGTCAGCGTAAGCATTGCAGAAATCGCTAAGGATCAAAGCCACACTCCATCCGTCCAGAATCGCATGGTGGAAGGACAGGGCGAAATTGAAGGAATGATCCGAACGGATGTGGATCTGAACCCGGTAGAGTGGTGCTTGGAAAAAATCAAATCCACGTTTCTTTTCGTCTTCAATCCAACGGTGGATGGCTTCGTCTTGCTCCGCTGCCGCCAGATCACGGATGTCATCCATTTCAACCGGCGGTTCCGATTCGGAGTAGATAAATTGAAGTGGCTCAATAAATGTATCGAGATCAAAGGCCGACCGTAACTGCGGACGGTTGCTTACAACTGCACGGAGCGCCTCCATGACCAAATCCCTATGTATCGGTGCTTCGATGTCATAGGCAAAGATATCGTGATAGACTGGCGATTTTTCATGAAGCATCGAGTGATAGATCATCCCTGACTGAAGCGTTGCGAGCGGCCACGCATCTTCGATCTCAGCACCAAACTGTTTCCAGGAAGCTTTGTCGACGAGTTGGAAGGCCTTGGTTACTTCTTCCACCCTTTGCCCCGCCAACGTCAACTTTTTCGCAAGCTGATGAATGGTCGGATTTGCAAAAATCTCATGGACCTCTGCCTGATATCCCAATTCCCGTAACTTGGCAGCCACTCGTATGCTCAGAATCGAATCGCCACCCAGACGGAAGAAGTTCGTTTTAACACCGATCTGCTCTTGGCCCAGCACATCTTGCCAGATCTGAAGCAACAAGCGTTCCTCCACTGTGGAAGGCTGGACGATTGCTTCGGTCACATCCAGACCTGCAAACGGATCTGGGAGACACTTCCGATCCAGTTTCCCGTTCGCCGTCGTCACCAGTTGGGATACTTGGACGAAGACGCGCGGCACCATAAACTCCGGCAGTTGATCAGCTACCCACTCCTTGCACGTTTGCGAATCGAATTCATCGGCGACCACATACGCGCAAAGCATCTTGGTTCCATTGGCTTCATGTACCACGACAGCAGCGTCTTTCACTCCTGGTATGTTACGGACAACCGCCTCAATCTCACCGAGTTCGATGCGAAAACCTCTCAGCTTGACTTGGTTATCAATACGGGTCAGGTATTGAATCTGACCGTCTGGAAGATAGCAGGCCAGATCCCCCGTCTTGTAAAGTCTCGCTCCAAGTTCTGCCGAGAACGGGTCAGGAACGAACGCTTTCTCCGTCAGTTCATCCCGATTGTGATAACCTCTCGCCAAGGCTACTCCGCCAATGTACAGTTCACCGGGGGCTTTGATAGGCTGAATCTGCATATACGGGTCCAACACATAGAGCTGAACGTTGTGGATTGGCTTCCCGATAGGCACCACATTTCCGGGATAATCGAGGGTACAAGACCAATAGGATACATCGATAGCAGCCTCGGTCGGACCATAAAGGTTGTGCAGTTCGCAAGCCAGGGTATCGTAGAACTTCTCGACCGCCGTATGCGGCAATGCTTCCCCGCTGCAGAAGACGAGGCGAAGCGAGCTGCAGTAATCTGCCAGGTTATCTTCCTCAAGGAAGACATTCAGCATAGACGGGACAAAGTGCAAGACGCTGACTTGCTTCTCTTGGATGACTCGTTTCAGATAATCCGGATCGCGATGCCCACCCGGTTCTGCCATCACAATACGCGCACCAAACATCAGCGGCCAGAAGAACTCCCAGACAGATACGTCGAAACTGAAAGGCGTCTTTTGCAAAATATGATCTTCGCCTGTCAACTGATACGCACTCTGCATCCAGTACAGTCGGTTAAACAGTGCCTCGTGCCGGTTGACGACGCCCTTCGGACGGCCTGTCGATCCCGATGTGTAGATCATGTAGCAGGATGAATCCGGCCCCAAATTTCGCTCCATATTGGACTCGTCAAAAGCGGATAAATCCAAATCAGCCAGGACGACGGCCTCCGTATCAAATTCCGCCAGCGCCTCCAAGTGCCGCTCTTGTGTGAAAATGAGCGGAACACCGGAGTCTTCGATCATATAGCGGATCCGATCGGCAGGATATTCCGAATCGATCGGAACATATGCGAGACCCGCCTTCATGATCGAGACCAAAGCGACGACCATTTCGATGGATCGATCCATGTAAACACCGACAAATTCCCCTTGTGCCCCCTGCTTGCTTATAAGGAATCGGGCCACCCTATTGGTCAGACCGTTCAATTCGCTGTATGTCAACAGGCGATCCCTGAACTCGACAGCGACCGCATCGGGTGTCTGAGCCGCCTGCTCCTCGATCAGATCGATAACGCTGGTTTTCGGATACTCAACCTGAGTGTCGTTCCACACATTTAGGATCAAATGCTTTTCTTCATCGGGGATGATCGACACTCGAGAGACCTTCACATCGAGATCCATAGCCAATTGGTCCAGCAAATGCGAGTAATGTTTCATCATCCGTTCAATCGAGTTGACATCGAATAGGTCTGTATTGTATTCAACCTCAAACTCGAAGTCCTCCCCCACATCGCTGAAATAGAGAAGCAGGTCAAATTTAGCTCCTGTGCGCTTGAATGAAACAGATTGGCAGACGATCTCGGCACCGAGTTTCAGCTCCGGCTTCTTGCCTAGCGACGTCATCATCGTCTGGAACACCGGATTGTAGCTCGGGTCACGCTCAATGTTGAGACTCTCCAGCACCTTCGCATAAGGCGCATCTTGGTGCTGCAACATCTCAAGCGATCGATCAGATGCTTGCATAACCAGCTCCCGGAACGTCATTTCCCCGTCCAACACCAAAGCAATAGCCGCCGTATTGACAAAACAGCCGACCGTGCCGAAGTGGTCGTAGTCATCGCGGTTGAGAACGGTTGTGCCGATGGTAACTGCATTCTGGCTGCTGTACCGATTAATCAGAATGGCATATGCGGACAACATTGCAACAAACTCTGTCGTTCCTGCTGCTTGGAAGGACTTGTCGATCAGAGCCGAGACTTTGCTTTTAGGGAGATTGACCGTATACGTCGAGCCTCTAAACGTTTGCTGAGCAGGGCGAATCCGGTCGACCGGGAGATTGAGCAGATCTGTTTTACCTTGCAGCATGTTCTTCCAGTACTCGATCTTCTCATCGAACGCTCCCTGCTCATACTCCTGACGCAGGTTCGATACATAATCTTGATAGGAGGTAACTGACAGCTGATTGACTGGCTCACCAGAATGGCACAAGGCGATGTAATTCTGACCAATCTCACCTAAAATGACTCCCATACTCCATCCGTCTATTACAATATGATGGGCCGTGATTCCGAGGACATATTCGTCCTCAGCCATCCGTATAATGATCGCGCGAATCAACGGACCGGAAGCGAGATCAAACGGTCGGCTATATGCTTCGGTGATTCTCTCATCTGCTTGTTCCCGGCTTTTTTCTGTGCTCAGGTGTTGCAGATCAATAACTTCTACAAACTCGGGCATGTTATCGTGAACAAAGGCTCTCAATCCATCCACCGTCTCCAAGAACGTTGTGCGCAGTGATTCATGACGTTCGACCAAACGATGCAAAGATCGAACCAACAACTCCACATCGAGGTGACCTTTCATCTGAAAGACAAGTGGCTCATTGTACGCCGGACCGCTTTCTCTGCATATGCGTTCAAGCAACCAGAGGGTCTCTTGTGTGTAGGAGACCTTCATACCGTGTTCTTTGACGTCACGCGAAACATCCATTAATTCGCTCCTCCAATCGGTAATCTGCTGCTCTTCTGTAGATCTCTGGCACTCGTCCGCACCTCAACAGCCGCCGCGATTTCCTCGATCCGCCGCAGCTTAAACATATCCGCTGGTGTCAAGAAGATCCCCTCACGTTTACACAGCGCCAAGATCTTCAGGGCCGCAAGGGAATCGCCCCCCAGTTCAAAGAAGTCATTTTGCACGCCTACTGTAGAGAGGCCTAGCACATCGGACCATATGCCGGCGAGCAACTCCTCTTTCAAGTTGCGTGGGGCGACATAATCAGTCTCTTGTCCTTGGGCATGTAGATTTGGCTGCGGATATTGGTGGCGATCCACTTTACCGTTTGGCATCAGCGGCAACGCATTAAGATAAACATAGAAAGAAGGAACCATATATTCAGGCAACTGCGTGTTCAGGAATTGACGCAACTCCTGGACCTGAGGATTCTCCCCTTTGCAAACAACATAAGCGACGAGCAACGGATGACCTGGCTTGTCTTCTCGCAGAAGGACAACAGCCTGTTGCACGGATTCATGACGCTGAAGCACCGCCTCGATCTCTCCCAATTCGATGCGCAACCCGCGAAGTTTGACTTGATCGTCAATGCGGCCCAAAAATTCAAGAACACCGTCCGGTAACATGCGCACAAGGTCACCTGTCTTGTAGATCCGTTCCCCTTCTGCAAACGGATGAACAACGAATCGCTCTGCCGTCAACTCCGGGCGATGAAGATAACCAATCGCAAGGCCTGCACCCCCGATATATAATTCTCCTGCAACCCCCTGAGGCACCGGCATCAGGAACTCATCCAAAACATAGACCTGCGCATTGGCAATTGGACGACCGATTGGTACTACATGCCCGCTGCCGCCAGGGTCTGCAACCCAATAGGTAGAGTCAATGCAGCACTCTGTCGGACCATAGAGATTGATCAAATCCGCATGCGGTAAGATTCCCGATAGCCTTTCTTGCAACTTACGCGTCAACTGCTCTCCTCCGACAAATACACGCGTCAGCGACTTGCAATTGGCAAAGTCTTCTTGTTCCAAAAGCATGCTCAGCATCGTGGGTACAAGTTGCAAAATAGACACACGATGTTCTTGAATTTCCTGTACCAGAGTTGCCGGATCCAGATGAGTTTCCGGTTTGGGAAGCACCAGTTGAGCACCTGCGAGCAACGGAGCGTAGAACTCCCAAACCGAAGCATCGAAGGAAAAGGCAGTTTTTTGGAGGATACGGTCTGAAGCGCACAACGGGAATTCTGCTTGCATCCAATGCATGTGATTGCAAACGGCCGTATGTCCCATCACAATGCCCTTTGACTGACCTGTCGAACCCGATGTGTAAATGACGTATGCGGGTTGTTCCCCGGTCACCTGCAAATCGAGGTTGTCCCACTTTTCCTTTGCAGAGTTCGCTCTTTTCTTATCATCAAGCAAAATCACCTGCACCGATTGGCCCTCAAAACGCTCTGCCACATTTTGCTGTGTTAACAATATCTCCGCTCTTGAATCCTGCAACATGTATGTGATTCTATCTATTGGATAAGCGATATCGAGCGGCAGATATGCCCCTCCCGCTTTGAGTACGGCAAGCACCCCAACAATCATGTCCAAGGAACGTTCGCAAGCAATCCCTACAATTTTGCCAGGTTCGACCCCATTAATTTGTAGATCGCACGCCAAACGGTTTGCCCTATTGTTCAACTCATCATAGGTCAGGGTCTGTTCTCCAAACAGGACGGCGATGTGCTCTGGAGTCTTTGCCACTTGGATCTCAAACAGTTGGTGCAGAGCCTGATGGTGCGGAAATTCCACGCCCGTCTGATTCCAACCGACAAGCAGCTGCTCCTGTTCCTCCGCACTGACTAGCTCAACACGGCCGATGGGATACTCAGGTTCTTTCATTACTTGTGAGATCAATCGTTCGAAGTACCCGCGCAAGCGCTCTACAGTCCCTTCGGACAAGATATTCATATCGTAATGAAGCTCTATCACCAATCCCCCATCTGCTCGCTTAACCCCGGACAGACGCAAGTCGAAAAGATCAAAACAGACCGCTTGCCGCATAACGGTGAACGTCAGGTTACCGATGGTGTGCCGTCCCTGCATATCTGAAAAGTCATATCCAAACGGGAAATACGGCACATCAGCATCTGTTTGAAACTCTTCCCAGGAGAAACTATTTTGCCACTTCCTGCTCTCATCGGCAGACAGTTTCACCAGTCCCAGCAACGTACGGAAGGAATCCCCTCGATCAAATCGGCCTGTCAAGGGTACATATCGTGCCAACGGCCCAATCACATCCCTCAATTTCTCATCACTACGACCGTCATAAGCGACGCCAACCACTACCGGGGCTCTCGTCAAAAGCGTCAGAAGCGCTTGCCATGCAGCCAAAAGAACAATAGATTCTTCTGTTCCTTCCACCACGGCTAATTTAGCCATGGCATCCGCTGTTTTCGAAGGTACCTCCCAAGTCAACGTGCGCGGTGAAAAGACGTTACCCTCCTGTGCCGAGTTTGCAAAGGGCAAATGAGTTTCAAAGGCCGAGGTAAACTCTTGGGTAGACCAATAATTGCGCCCCTCCTTTTCTGCCTCCGAATCAAGCAAATCATTACACCTATCGCTCAGTACCACGTGCGGAAGGAAATCTTCCTCAGTTCCAGCCGCAGCATAGCCTGCAAGCTTTGCATAGGCCAGAGCCAACTCTTTGACGAATGGCTGAATCGCATTGTCAATCAGCATCGTCGGCAGAGCGATCATCAACACATGCTTGTCCGGTGCGAGCGTGACCCATTCTGCTTGGAACAGTGGGCCTTTTTCCAAGTTGATGGCGGAATTGGGGAATTTGGCGAACAACTGATCCAGATATACCTGCTGTTCATTCGGAGACTGCAGCTGCCAATCCAACTCCCGCTCTTCCCAGTGCAAATACAGCTCTTCCTCTATCACCTGCACCGGAAGCGTCAATCCTGGCGATATCTGGAATGTCGTCCGTAAGACTTCATACCGTGCCGCCATTTCATGCAACGCAGCTTTAAGCAACCTCCGATCCACATCTCCGTCTAGTAACATCATTACTCGTGCAAGAAATGCTTCGTGTCGCCCGGACCGCCACAATTTCCAGATCCTTCTTTGTTGCGGAGAAAGCCGATACTTTTCAATCTTTCTCAACATCGTTTCGTTCCTCCATTTCTCAACGAGTTTCCAAACCCGTGAGTCTCCTTGTTCTAATCTCTAAATACTCTCTAAAAATACATTCAGGCTCTGTTTTTTTTACTAATTATATACATTTATGTTTCGAAATTACTTTATCACAATCGTTATGTCGAAGTAAGGAAAATTTTGTAAATAAAATGGGTTGAATTGATCTTTTTTTATCTTTTAACTCTCCAAAATACATTTTTCGATCTCTCAGAACAGAAACGTATTTTTAACTACTAGGAGAACCTAATCCTTGTTTGACAGAAAAGAAGAAAACAGGAATCGAAATCCCATATGCTGTACAACCTAACGGAAACTTCCTTGTTCGGAAAGGAGGATTCCCATGAGCCGTGAAAAGAATGAAATCACGATTTGGCTGTCCTTTTCCATTCTCCTATTAAGCGCCGGGCTGGTGTGCCACGTTCTCTCCATTCCAGCGATTCTAGATGCTGCAGGCAGAGACGGGTGGTTATCCGTCGTGCTGGCTGCACCTTTTTTCATGCTTTTCTTATGTATGATGTACATCGTTATCCGGCGGGTTCGCGGACAACGACTGACAGACTGGATCACCCACGAATTTGGAATCGTGCCTTCGTGGATTTTCCGCATTTCTGCATCCCTGCTGCTGCTGAGCCTCGGAACCCACACGTTATATGAAACCACCAACTGGACGGTCTCTACGTATCTGCAATTCACTCCACCTTATGTTCTTGCGGGAGGCGGAGCACTGGTGGCCGCGTGGTCCGCAGCGAAAGGCATACGCTCCATCGCCATGACGTCGAGTATCTTGCTTCCTTTTGTCATTCTGCTTGGTTACTTCGTCATGTCTGCCAATATAAAATACAAGGATTACAGCCAGTTGTTTCCGATCATGGAGTACGGCATGGGACCTGTATGGCGAGGCCTGATTTATTCACTGGCCGGGCTGATGGAAATCTGGATTCTGATGCTGTTCCAGCATGATATCAAAGGCAAGCTTCGCTGGTGGCATATTCTGCTGCTCGGTGCGTTCATGCTTAGTATGGCCATCGGTCCAACATTGGCGGCCATTGTGGAATTTGGACCAGAGGAAGCGGCCAAACAGCGTAACAGCCCTTATGAACAATGGAAACTCGTGAATATTGGAAAACTGCTGCAGCACGTGGATTTCCTGTCCATCTACCAGTGGCTCAGCGGTTCCTTCGCAAGAGTCGCCATCTCTATCTATCTCATTGTAGATTTGCTGAATTTTCGCAGACCGAAGAAACGCTACATCGCCATTCTGTCCACCACTGCGATCATGAGCCTCATGGCAATGCAATGGTGGCGAATCGATTATATTGATTATTATGTGGATCATATTCAGTTTCCCGTGATGCTGGCCTATGTATCAACTGTCACGGTGATTTTAACCATTACTGCGCTCATCCACAAAAAAGACAAGGAGGCTCCCGCTCATGGCACTCACAACCCATCCCCCCAAAAATAATCGCGCTGAACCGTTCCGAATGAACGAGCATAATCTGACGTCCTTTTTTGCCGGATCAGATGATGTGATTATCAAAAGTCACATGATTGGGGAGTCTCCTATGCAGCTGATCATTGTGTATTGCAGCGGTATGGTGGACAGCACAACCATCTATGACGTGGTTCTCCCTGAACTGAGGCGGACCTATGAGAACACGCATTTTGTCCGTGCTTCGGACATTGAGAAGTCCATCAGTTTGCAATGGTCTCGCATGAATTTGCAGGATCCGGCGTTAGGTACGGAGCTGATGTCTCTCCGAGTTTTCGAAGGACATATGCTCATATGCATCCCTTCTCTTCAGGCGATGTGGAGTATAGATATTTCCAACATCCCCACCCGCACGCCGGAGGAATCCACAACTGAAGTTTCCATACGAGGGGCCAGGGACGGGTTCATTGAACCGCTCGCTGTGAACATCGCCCTCATTCGTACACGCCTGCGTACAGCCGAGCTTGCCTGTAACATTGAGATTATCGGCTCGCGTTCAGCAACGAAAGTTGCGCTGATGTACATCAAAAATATTGCAAACCCCGAGCTGATTAAAGACGTACAGGAGCGGCTGCGTAAAATTGAGACTGAACGCATCATGACCGCGAATGAACTGGAGGAAATCCTGTCTCCTTCAAAGATTACATTGTTTCCCGTTACGCATTACACGGGAAGGCCTGATTTTGCCGCGGAATGCCTCCTAAACGGACGCTTCATCCTCATCGTTGATGGCAATCCGAGCGCCATTATTGGCCCGGTAAATCTGTTTTTGCTGCTCAAATCGCCGGAAGATGCCAGCTTTCCATTCCTTTCTGTGAATGTGGGCCGCATGCTGCGCTTTCTCGGTCTGATAACCACCGTGTTCCTGCCGGGTTTCTATATCGCGCTGACCTCGTATCATATGGATCAGCTTCCGTTTCCTCTCGTGGCGACCATATCGGTCGGGCGAATGGGGCTGCCAATGGAATCCGGGGTCGAGATGTTTCTCATTATGCTGCTAATGGAGCTATTCAGGGAAGCAGGCGTTCGTCTCCCAAGTGCGATCGGCCAGACACTAACGGTGGTTGGCGGTCTAATCATAGGTGACTCCGCGATTCGCGCCGGTATGGTCTCCCCGCTCATGATTGTGGTCATTGCAGTGACGGTGGTTGCCGGAGCGACGATTGTGAATCAGGTCATGACCAGTTCTGTCCTGATTCTGCGTTTTCTCTGTTTTGTACTGGGCTCATCGCTCGGGATCTATGGTTTCATTTTGTCGCTGATCTTGTTTCTCATCTACCTGACCGATCTCAGATCATTTGGCATTCCCTACCTGTCTCCGTTAACTCCGCTCCATTTCAAACAAGCCTTTACTGCCTTATTCAAATTGCCCAAGGGCTGGGGCAAACGCAGACCTGTGTATCTTGAAACGCAGGAGCCGCAAAAGAAAGGCAATGACCGATGAAACGGTTTCTACGACGATGTATCCTGGTTTTGTTAAGCCTATCCATGTGTGTCATGACGAGTGGCTGCTGGAGTGCCTTTGAAATTCAACAGGTCGACTACGCCAAGGCGTTCGGGATTGATTACAAGGACGGCATGTATCATCTGTATGTGCAGACGCTAGATTTTGCCAGTGTCGCCAAAAGTGAGAGTTCCACCAAAAGTGCCGAAAAACCGCCCGTATGGGTCGGTCATGCCTCCGGTAAAACGATGAGCCTTGCGCTCAACGAACTGTTCCGGACAGCTCAATTACACATTGCCTGGGGACATGTTACCGCCATTGTTATGGCTGAAGGTGTGCTCACCAGCAAACATATCAAGGAAGTGTTCGACATGCTTGGACGTTTCCCGGAATCACGATATACGACCTGGGTGTATGGGACCCGCGAGCCGCTGGAGGAGATTCTCAGTGCAACGTCCATCTACAATATGTCGCCCCTGGACAGCATTCTTCACAATCCACTCCCGGGTTACATGGAAGAATCGTTATTCCCACCTGTGCTCAGTTTCAAGCTCATTGCAACCCATAACGACCCGGCTACAACGACGTATCTGCCCAGCATTGCGCTAAATAAAACGCAGTGGACAGAGAATCATAAGAAACATGATCTGTTTCTGATCGAGGGCGCCTTTTTCGAGAAAACCGGAGTTGACTTTGAGTTCCTGCCACGAAGTCAGCTTCCCGGTTATCACTGGCTGATCAAGGACATGCGGCGAGCGCCATTACTTGTTCAAAAGGAAGGCACGATCTACGGGGCACTTAGTGTTGGATTGCCCACGATCAAAATCAAACCGGTTATCCATGGTGAAAATGTCACCTTCAGCATTGATGCCAAATACTTAACCGCCCTGTACGAATATCTGGTCCCCACCTCGTATGAGGAGATGATCAAGATTAGTGAGAATAAATTGCGAGAGCAAATCATGCAGACCTATCGTTATGGCCTCAAACAAGGCGTGGATATCTATGGACTAGAGGAGAAGCTGTATCGCAAAGATCCGAATCTATGGCGCAAGTTATCAAACAATGGCTCCAAGATGATGCTTACGGAAGACTCGATCCAGGACCTTAAAATTCACCTCACAATCCCGTACACAGGGAAATATAAAAGGAAAGTCTAGCAAGAGCAGCAATCTCACTGCCCTGATAAATAGGACAAGGGGTTTGTTTGTGTTTATTTTGCGATGGGGAGAATTCGGAAAGTTGTTGCGAAGTATTCGCTCCGCCAGTCAGCACAATAATACAGAGAAGGACAGCCCGAACAGCAAGATGCGTACGTTGTAAAAGAGCGTGTTCGTGTACTGATTTAGACACAACACGGTAAACCGCCGAATTCGGATCATTCGTGAATCCGTTAAGCTATACGCGTAAATTCTCGATGGAATGCTGTTCCATGAAGACAAATCCGGAAGTTGAAAAACTATTTTTCATTCTGCCAATAGTACTCCATTATTCGCATGCGTGTGGTCAGTATCAGGGTCTGTGGCAGCAGCACCGCAAATATAAAAATCAGCACAATCAGCCCCAGATGAGCGGCAAAATTCTCTGCGCCAAACGATGGTTTGGGAAGCTCAATGAAGTACCACCAGCACGGGATGGCAACCAACCAGGTCAGTCCGGTAGAGATAAACAACTCCTTCACCCCACTCCACAGAAAGCAGAACACAATGGCAATGGTTAATAGATACCACATTTGAAGTGGAACCATCCTGCTCCAAACTAAGAATATTAGCAGTGGATACAACAGCGTCGTGCTCCATCGCCAGATGCTGTTGGTGTACAGCTTCATGAGTTTCCTCCCTTTGTAACAAGCAACTCTTTACTTTATAAACAATACCCATGCTAAAAAGTTGGACCTTCTGATCCATTGGTTTGTATGCATAATTACCATTTTACGGCTCATACTACCATAAGGAAATTATTGAAGGAGTGACAACATGAGGTTAAAAAGCATTATCGCCGTTGGAACAGTGTTAACTTGCTCAACTCTGTTATGGGGCTGTGGCAATGCCAATATGAACCATGCTTCGCAGCAGAAAGATACAGTTCAAACCGAAAGCTGGAACGATCCTAAACGGCTGGAAGCTTCCCACCTGGAAGCGTTGGAACGGATGGAAAAGGATCATATTCATCGCATGGTTTCGCTGAATGCAAGTACAGACGGAGATCAAGTAATGACCACGCTAGAACGGTCGACCCAGAAGCTGGAGGAAATGAGACCTCTCGCTGAAATGCTGCAATATGAGGGTCATCCAACACTGTTACAACGAATTCAGGAGATGGCCGGAGATATTCAAGGCTCGAAACAAGTGGTTGCTGAGATGAAAAAACTGCCTCAGGACGGTAAAATTAAAATTCAGTCCGAAAATTCCGATTCCTTGCACCACATCAGCAGTTTTCGCGATTACCACCAGTACATGCAAGGGAAGATTCAAACTTTAACCAAGGCTAAGTCAGCTACACACTAATCAGTATCGGCTACTCGGATGACGTTGCTCCACTGAAAAAAAAACCATAATAGTTAGATGGGAAGCTTAATTCCTGTCTAACTATTTTCTTGTAAAGAGGTGTTACTGTACCCTGCTGCGATCCCTGCGATCTTCTCTGTCCGCTTCCTCCATTTTACGAATATATCGCTTCAGTTCTTCTTTATGAGCTTCGAGTTCATTTAGCTTTGCAGAAGCCCCATCCATAAATGACTGCATCTTATGTGTTAGTTCTGTTGCGGATGTACCGATCCAGTCTTGCTGCAATCGACCATGAATGGAGCGCATTTTCTGTTCCTGCTGTATGAGCCGTTGCTGCAACTGCTCACATTGCTGAACAGCCCTTCTCAAATCAGACAAGGATACGGAGATTCTGCCCATTTCTCATTTCCTCCTGTCAGTCCTTCTATGTAAAAACAATTAGTGTTGGTCTGCGATTACAAAATCCTCTCTTTTACGTTCAATATATTCCGCAATCTCGCTGATGGATTCCTGATACCAACGATTGATCGCTTGCAGCGTTGCTGTTGCGTTATAGGCGATGGGAGTAAAGGACTGACTTTCGCTGGTAGATATATGTGTCTGAAACATCTGAATCGAAGCCTGGGCATCATTCGAGAAGCCACTTAAACTTAGCCTCATCTCCCGAGCAGCCTGTGCTAACTCTTCCGGTGTTAATTGAATCTTGCCCCCGGCCTTTCCAATAACATTTCCTGTAGCCGCTGCGATCAACGGAGGAACAATACCTGACATCAAATTAGAGAACGTAGCCAATGCTTCCTGATGTGTTGTCCATCTTGGAGAAATATCAATGGTTTCACCTGTGCTCCGGTCTATTAGCGGTCCTTTCAGATTTCCATTCTCATCAAACTCATATTGATCCATGGAATGATACCCTTTGCCTTCGTCCTTCGAGAATGAATCAAAAAATCTCATAATATCACCAACATGAAGCTTGTCCAGATCTACACCTATTCTTACGTCATGAACTAACATTGGTGAGCCTGCGCCCAGAGGCTGAAAAGGGACTTTTAACTGAAACTGAAATTTCCAGTTCTGATACATCGCATTAGCGGTGTCAAAGTCCTGACCTTTATACACGGTACTGCCTACGTGCCTGTCATATTCACTTATTCCCCCAGCCCCTACAGAATCATTGGGATGAACCACGTTAACCATTTTATTATCAAAATGACCCTCATTCACCTTGGCCAAACTGACATCATCCAAGAGATTCGTTACACTAGGAGCACTATACGTCATCCCAGACACATCCTGACGAGCAGCTACATATTGAGCCAAACCGCCACCCAGGGAATGACCCGTCAATGAAATGTCTGAATCAGGGTACGCCACCTTCACCGCCTCATACAATTCCTCAGCTTGGTGAAACTGATTATTTTCCCAATCCAAGTTATCCTTCATAAGCTTGAAGGGACTATTTTTAAATATATTATGGCGTTCTGGATCAGTTATCGCATCTTCAAGCCTTCTGGTTCTCCCACCTACGACATCGAAGGCGTCTGTCTCAATATCAGCTACTTTTCCAACGATACCTTCAGGTTCAGTACCTCTATAACCGATGATCACTTGATTTGTTTCTTCATTTCGAAAGACAATTGAATCGAAGCCCGAATATTTTTTATGCAGCGTGGCTCCTTCTGGTTCAACTGCTTTCCAATCTTTATATTTAGCATCTTCCGAGATAACGGTGCCCGCAGAAATGTCATTTTGGTAAGCAATTGTCGATATTTTATGATATAGTTCATCACTGATGTAATCCTGCATAACCAACCTCCTAAATCAATGCATTTTTATTCTTATATGTAATCTGGTTTAAATTAAGCGTCTATAGTATATTTATACCATCATATGAAAGCCGAGGTGCTATTGATTTGAAAAAAAGATTACTTTTCTTTTTAGCCTTGGGACTAATTTTTACTATTCTAGGAGGGTGTATGTCTACTCAAGAGAAAGCAATTCTTGCTGATGCAGAGCAGTTTGCCCATAAATACATATTAGATAATTATGGGTTGGAGGTTGTTTTTACTGAGCATAAGTTTACCCCCGTTGATCTCGATAAATCTGTAGGAATACATGGGCATGTCAAAGGAGACGATGACCAAAAAATATTTGTACTTGTAAAATACGATCCTCTGAAGGTAGAAACGGTTTCTCTCCCTGAAGGAACGGAAAAGAAATAATGCATCACAATTGATTGATACGGCAAGGAGTAATGAAGTGAATATTCCTAATAGAAAATATCTTACATTAGCGTTCTTGTTTATATGGTTCATTTTTGCTTTTATCGTATTAAGCGGATGTATGTCGAACGAACAAAAAAAAATTGTACAAAAAGCGGAAGAAGCCAGCCTTGCTTATTTTAAAGAAAACTACGGGATTGATGTAGATTTTACAGATCATAAATTTATTCCAGCTGACTTATCTCATACGATATCATTGACAGGATATGTGAAAGGCAACAAAGATCAAGAAATATTCGCTATGGTGGATTATGATACCTTTGAAGTCAAAACAGGTTCAGTGCCTGATCAAATCAAACCCCTTAAATAAATCGATTCATTTCTAACTAAGAAGTAAGATATTTGAACTATTAAATTGAGAGCCTTATGTTTTGACATAGGCTCTTTAATTATGTAGTAGCGTCCATATACATATGATTAACCCTCTTTTTTCCACAAGAAGTAGAATCATTATAGTGCATCTTCGGCGTAACATGTACATAACAACTGAAAAATGAGTAAAAAGTCTTTAGCCCTTTTGGGTAATAGTAGCAAGCTCATTCAAGTACCTAGGCAGTTGTTACCAGAAATAAATTCACTTTTGCGTGTATACGTGAAGAAACAAATTTAGCTTTATCCTAATGAAGTTATTAGGCAGTAACTGTCCACATGATTCATAGATAAGCCACTGCCACTCACTTTAAAATGCTATTCATTCAAAGGTATTTACCCCAATCATCTATGATTCATTCCACCCACAAGGAGACCCATATAAAAATGCTGAATAACACAACTGGCATAAGCGCCCCAGTGACTAACATGATCCAAAGTGTTGCTGGCCTTACATTCCGGAAGTATTGATCAAACCAGTGAAATCGTTCTTTCCGCCATTTGGCAAACTTGAGTTGCCTGATCATTTGATTCAACATTTTATGCCGCTGCTTTCCTTCCTCCACTTCTTCCAGCACACGTCGCAACTCGTCATACAAACGCTCCTCTTGCTGTTCAGACAGTGTAGTTGTCGTCATTCTGCATCCCCTCCCTTATTTAATTAACACAGAAACGCGTTCAAAGTTTGTAATTTTATAGAGAATGAACTTAAAATTGCTTACGTTCCACAACCATCTTAGCCAACTCCTGATTTGAAGTTTCTAAGAACGTGGCTTCCCCCAGAACAAGTCCTGATCAAGCTATCTTCCATCGTGTGATTTGCAGCAAAAAGCGATCCTCTTCCATGACCAGCGCCAAGTCGGAGAACCGCCATAATGTACCGTTTAATACAATTCAGTCGGGTTAAACATCGCAGTGTGATACAAACGAATACATTAGCCCACGTTTTTGATCAATTCATTCATACATACCGCACCCTGCGCACGCACATTAACCACAATAATCGGCGTATCCAACATACCGTGCATCCAGGACATATACTCCTGAACTTTTTCGTTGGGAAGTATCGTCAGGATGACCCCTGCAAATCCACCGCCGTGTATACGGCAAGCGCCATCCCCCAGCTTTTGCAGATAATTTTCAGTTAACGCCAGTGCGATACCAATCTCCTGTTCCTTCACCGAGCCGCTCTGATATACATTCTGGAGCCACTTCCAGGAAGAGTTCCCGGATGCCGTAATCAGCTTCAGGAAATCAGCAAAACGACCTTCCCGCAAGGCCTGTACCTGACCGTCCACCCGATTGTTCTCCTCCAAGAAATGCAGCGCACGCAGTACCGCACGATCCCCCGCTGCTTCCCGTACCTGCTTGAGATTGGCGTAGATCGCCTCAGCGGTTATTTCGCGGACATATTCGCTGCCCAGCGCTTTAGCAACCGCTCTCATCTCATAAGGAACTGCAGCGTAGTCCTCCGTCAGATCCGCGTGATTCCCACCTGTGTTTACAATGACCAATGAGTAGCCGTTTTGTTGGAAATCCCATTGTACAGGCTCAATTACAGGCTCGGCTGGATTCTCAAAATCAATCGCAATCAGCCCACCATAGGCACAAGCCATCTGATCCAGCAGACCGGATGGTTTATTCCAATAGTGGTTCTCCGCATACTGACCAATCTTGGACATGACCACCACATCCAGTGATCCATCGTTGTAGAAATGATTCAGAATCGTACAAATCAGCATCTCGAACGATGCCGACGAGCTCAGCCCGGACGCCGAGAACACGTTACTGGAGATGTACGCCTGGAAGCCGCCCACTTTGTATCCAAACTTCCCAAATCCCGCAGCCATACCACGAATCAAAGCCGTTGTGCCGTCGTCTTCTGCCTTCGGAGCCAAATCCGTGAGATCGATTACATATTTATTTTCATATCCTTCTGAATAAAAGGTAATCACGGAATCCGTCGTTGGCGCAGCCACCGCTATCGTATCCAGCGTAATACTTCCCGCCAGCACCTTACCATGGTTATGATCCGTGTGGTTGCCGCCAATTTCGCTACGTCCAGCCGCGCTGAACAATTTGCTGCCCTCTTGTGCGCCAAAATAATGTTCGAATGATTCATTGAGCTTGGTGTAACGTGCTGTCTGTTCTTCTAGTTGTTGCTGACCATACATTTGGGCAAGCAAAGCTTGGCCTGAAGTGGATTGGATCAGTTCCAGTGGTTGTGTAGTCATTAATAATCCTCCTATGGATATGCAGCATTTATATTTTGACGTAGATGATAAACAATACGGGGAACGATTCATGCCCGTTTACTCTCCCATTATCTCAGCTTCGTTTCGTAAAAGGTAGGGTAGAATTGAAAGTTTGTAAGCGTTTTTTGAAGACATTTTCATCTTACTTCAACAGGTTTAACTTCAATCTGATCAACAATAAATTCATTGTCGGCTTTATCGAAGGTATACGTGATATTGAAGTCACACACATATGTAGGAGATATACCAATAGAGCCTGGAAGACTTAATTTAATTTTGTGATTATCCATTGTATAAATAACTACACCGCCGAAAGCAAGCTCATCTTGATTATAGTCTGGTGCTGGATCGAAATCATAATTGAAGTTATCTACTTGTCCTTGTGAATTCACTGTAATAGCTAATGTACCATCATCATTTTTAGATATACGCGATTCAATATGCTCAGCAACAATATCCTCATAAAGCTGTACTTTAATTTCAGTTAAGTTATCAGAGTTAACGACATGAATTTCATAGTTATTCAAGCCTGTCCCTCGGCCAGTTTGAATGATTATTACAGCCTCTTCCTTACCATCACCGGTAAGATCGGTATAAAATAACTGCGGCTCCGTTCCCGAATAATGAGAGATGCTCCAATCGAAATCTTTTGTGCGCCCATTTATATCTAGAGTTACTCTTTCAATTGCATCTTCCGTTTCTTTATTTGCATAAATTTTTACTTGTTCATCCTCAGAAGATCCGATTAATTTCAATTTTGAATTTGTTTCTTGTTCCGGTTTCGTTGTTACCTGCTTGGTGGGAGACACAACCTGTTCCTGATGGACAGCGCCTAACGATTCGGTTTGGCATCCTCCAAAAAGAACTACACTCAACAACATCAATGAAGCTATTTCTTTTATCAAATCACTGTCCCCTCTCACTAAATAGCTAAAATTAATCCAAAGAATTTAACCGAATGGTTACCTTCCTCGTTTCACGACCATTAGAATCAAACCAATCCTTAAGTACGTTATATTCGCTTGTTTCTAATGCTACTGTTTCAATTGTGAAATGGTTATTGTCTAGCCAATCATAAGAGATGATGGGCCAAGTCGGTTTCAACATGAATGCTTCTTCCAAATCAGTTGATGCATATGGGATGATTTCTAATTTTTTGAGATCCACGGCAACAAGGATTTGTCTCTTAACCAGACCGCCTTCATCATAAGCATATCGAATTAACACCTGCTGATAGTCAGAGGAAAGTTTATAATCTTGTAAAATGCCCTCAGGCATCGGCAAGCTATGCGTCCCTCTATCATCAGTTTTCACCAAAAGGGTATAGCAAGCTTTGTTTCCACAGCCATACTTCAGCATCGAATATGTTTCCGAAGAAGGCACCTCCAATACCTCCAATTGTGTACGATCTATTTCAGTTTGGAAGTCCGGTTCATTCATCAGGTAGCGCCTATACTCTGGGACGTCGTTAAGAGGTAATTGTAGGCTTGCTTCTTCATTCATGATTTCAATGATATTGGGTAATGAAGATGCCTTGTTATACAAGCCTGAAGAGTTGGTATCGTTATCATTTTCCACCTGATATGCGGGAGGTTCTAACCTATCGAACCATAATGTAATTAACGCTGAAGTAACGAGTACAACAAACAGTAGTAACAAAAGCAATTTCCTTTTCATAATACTCCTCTTTTTGCGCATGGTTTCGATCCATAACCAAATGGATTATACTACAAAGATATCCATTTTTGGTGTCAGATCGGTTTCAATGTTATTTTCATGAGATAACCCACTATTCAGGTTAAGAGGTGAATCTATGAACATTATTTTAAACAAAGAACCAGATAAACGTCGTATAAACGTAGCGATGCTTATGTATCTCGTACTAATGATTTTATTTTATGGCATTTATGTTTCCTTGGAATCGGATCGGATAGCTCAATCACAACAGTGGACTTCCGGTGGTTCCATAAGCGACCAAGCGATCGAGTCAATGAGTCATCTGGGAAGATGGACGTCTATCACTGAATCGCTGTTCCTCGTTCTTTTCACACTCGTGATGATCATGATGATTACCCGGTATCGAAGTAATGTAGGAAGATTACTCCCTTTTGCCTTATGGAATGTCGCTTTGTTTGTTGGGGTTGGTTCGTTCAGTTTGGTTGGTTCACAGGTCACGTCAATGTCCGTTGGCAACCTGGCACAACCTATCTTCGTACCTGCCTTTCTATTGGTAGCGTTGTTCATATATGTGGTTTGGGGATTAAAAAAACGTGGATAACGTGTGTGAGGCGATTATAAACGTTCAAAAACTTTGGTTGTTTTCTCCATAGATATCTGGATTGCAGCCAAAGTTTTTTTACATATTATCTTAGAATCGGATCGATTAATGCACTTAAACGTATCGCAAATACCTCCTTGACTGTTACGTAAGGTCATACTTGATAATGGGCTCAAGTTCACCTAAAGGAGAGATTAATGATGAAGATTACCGCGTTACGCTCAGATAAAATCTATAAAGAGATCATCAAGGCTGCACCTGATGACAAATTGGAGTTATACCGTGAGCACATGATGAGTCCCTTCATGAACAAATGGAACATTCAGCAGATCCCTTTTCGATCAAGCGAGCCTCACGGCTTCGACGTGATTATGATGAATAATTTTATGAACATCGCTCCCGCAGATATCACACTTGAGATTAACGAATCGTTAGCAGCGATTTCGTCTGAACCATTTTGGCAACAGTGTCAAGAAGCTGTTCGTACTAGTCTATCGACCTTTACAGATCACGGGATTGAGCTATCGGTCTCCGAATATCTATATACGATTTTATTAGGCGATAAGAACAGTCTTTCACTCACCATGAACGAAGGTATCAGCGGAGATGGTGGAATCCCGGGTTATATTATTGCGAACCTGATCCCCAATAGCTATACTCTACCTCGTATCCAATCCGTGTTAGCCCATGAATGCAATCATAACGTGAGGTATCAATATATCCAGTGGAATCCACAAATTACGCTTGGGGAAATGGTTGTTAGCGAGGGGTTGGCCGAGAGCTTTGCGACATCCCTGTATGGAGAAGAGTTGCTAGGTCCCTGGGTAGCCAAAACGGACATGGAGACTTTGAATAACGTTATCAAGCCGAAAATGAAAGGCCAGCTGCATCTCACAGGTTTTGACCAGATTAATCCGTATCTATACGGCGATGAACTTGCCATCATGCAAAACTTCACGCCCGTAGGTATGCCCTATGCGGCTGGCTATGTCTGCGGTTATCACTTAATCCAATATTATCTGAACAAAACAGGTATACCAATTACCGAAGCAACCATCACTCCGGCAAGTGTCATCCTTGCTGAAACAAAGGACTTTTGGAATGAAAACACCCTATTTCACCGTTAAAGATATCATTCAGATTACAGGCATCACCAAACGCGCATTACATTATTACGATAAAACGGATCTCCTAAAACCGAGCAATGTCGAGGACAATGGCTATCGGTATTACGATCAAGAGGCACTCGGGAATCTGCAAATGATTCTGTTGTTCAAAGAAATGAATTTCTCATTGAAAGACATTGCAGCCATGATGCAACTTTCGAAAGACGAACAGAAAGATATCCTAAGAGAGCACCGCAGCACACTCGTTCAACGCAAACAAAAGCTCGAAACCATCATCGACCAGTTGGACGAGTATGTGGATGGGACGGATATCTCTCATCTTCATCTGTTTGACGACTCTTCCATTCTGTCCATTCAAGAGCAATATGAATCTGAGGCAAAGTTCATCTACGGAGATACTGAGAAATATCAGGAATTCGAAGCCAATGTGAGCCAGCTATCTGCGGAAGAGCAACAACAAGCCTACCAGCAGTTCTCGGTCAACATGGAGCAGGTATTTCGTGAGTTGATGAAACATCAGGATCTATCTCCTGCTTCTGGTGAGGTACAAGCGTTAGTGCGTGAATGGAAGGGTTGTCTGGAACAGTTCATGGTCTGTGATGCTGAGATTCTGAGATGTATTGCGGAAGCCTATACGACAGATCGTCGCTATGCGGGTTATTTTGATCAGTTTGGTGATGAGAGATTTTTGAGGTTTTTGTATCAAGCGATTATGGTTTATGTGGAGGGTGAGGAAGTATAAGTGTTGAGTAAGGGGATTCAAATCGTGAATTTGTTCGCCAAGTTAATTTTGGAACAAAATTTTTTTTGGTTCCTTCGCTGTCATGACCCCTCCAGCTTCCAGTGTCGAGTCCATTTACCATGATCTCGTTTTCACTATCTGCTTGAGGGGTAACAGCACTGGACTCCCACAATCAAAGACCACACTGTATAGACACTTGATTATCTTCTATTTAGAAATTCTCTTTAAGTGCCTTCTCAAATACTTCATAAAATTTCAATTGCTCTTCTACATAGCTGCTTGCCTTTTTCTGATATTGCGCTTCTGATTGGTATTCCACTTGCTCAACAAAGTTAATTACGATCAATTTGTTTTTATACCTAAGAAAGTACTCATCAATCATGGGTCTATTAAGGTCGTGATACTCTTCAATGACATTCTCATTTCTTGCTTGTGAAATTGTATTTATAGTGATGAAGTCGGAATCTTCTTTGAACTCAACATCATCCAGATAAATGAAGTTTACTTTAGCAATCATGTTAGATTTTTTGGACTTGTAAAGGAGATCGTATTTGGTAGGAACTTCAGAGGTTAATGCATCTGTTTTCTCTTTATCTATAGTTACACTGTCCGGGAAAGATACCGTTCCCGCCGCGATATAGTCATCTGGAGAAATGAGTTTGAACTGTGGCGATGGATCGAAATTTTCTTTAAATGCGTAAAATTGATCTCTGTACTCCGTGTACTTATCTTCATTATTGGTTGTTGAAGTATTACTGCTAGTTAACGGTGGACTTACCGCTGGATTAGTTTGAGTATCACTACTACACCCACCCAGCATACTAGCTGTTAATAACAATGCAGTTAAAATAACTTTGACATTTTTCATTAAGTATCACTCCTACTCCTTTTATGAAAAAGGGGATCTTACGATCCCCTTGGAAAACCTCATTGGATTACTGAGACCAAGACTTCGAATGGATGTCCAAGTCATCTGATGGATAAACTTTTGCATTGATGGTAATGGTATTATATGCCTTTTTGTCTGGATTAGCTGTACTATAGGTATAGTAGGTTAAGCCTCCTCCATTTTGAGTGCCGGCATAAAACATATCAATATACCCCCATTTTTTGGGTGGTACTGTAGCTTTAGTAGAAGCGCCTACAGCTTCATTTGTAGCTCGTGTTTCTTTGTAACCTATGGAATATTCGTTTTTGAGACCACCAAAAATCCCGGCTTTAATCTCCCCACTGAAACTTATGCTACCCGAGAACTCAGATCCAACTGATGCTGATTTTGTTATGCTAACAACTTGTTCAGCTGGAGTAGAACTTCTTGTATTATCATGGGAGAACGAAACTATTTTTTTGAACTCAGGGACACGAGTTTTATAATTGGGTTTATACGATACAAATTTAGTAACAATAACATCTTGAGTTGTAATAATTTCAGATTCTGGTATACCATTAATGGTTGTTTCGTCTCCAGGATAATAAGTTGCGGTCGAACCATTGTTGGAAATGGAGTCGTTAAGTTCTACTGCTTGTGCTCCTGCAGTAGCTGGAAGAAGTAAAGCCAAAGATAACAAACCACTTAAAATGATTTTTTGTTTCATTACCAAATTACCTCTTTCTTTTGAGTTTTATGAATTAGTTATGTAATACCTGATGTATGAATAATTCTTTTTCCTCCTTTCCTTATAGAATTAACAACTCGACGACTCACAAAGTTACACTATTTATAGAAAATTATTCAATAAATTATACTTTTATGGTTTTTACTTTGTTTAAAAGGTATGATTTTAAAAAAAAAGACCACCTTCCGCAGTGAATGTGGTCCATTGATCAGTATATATAAAATTCACAAATGTGTTCTACTACTGTCCCCGCTCAAAATACGCATGCAACCGATACTGACAAATCTCCTTCGTCCAACGATACAGTAACGCCTGTTCCGCCGCATCCTTCACCTGCACATTCAGCGAGAACACGCCATCCTCAAATCGCGTCATACTCCCCTTCGCCCCGCTCCACATAGACATTGGCATATCAATAATCAGTTTCTCAATCCGTGTTGCCGTCCTCTCGTTCCATTTCCAGAGCGCTAGCTTGTCCTTATCCAAAAAGTCTTTTCGTTTCCGGTATTCCTTCTCTGTCAGATACGTATGGAAAAAGCTTGCCATCTCCCCTGGCGTAATCGGGTCCATCCAGTGCGCTTCGCCTCGCTCCAACATGTACAGCAGTACGATCATTTTGTAGCTTTTGTTCATGACCGTCTTCTCCACATCACGCAGCCACGCCTCATGTCGGACGTACATCTCTCCCTCATATGGGGTCAGCAGCTCTGCCCAATACAGAAACCCAAGATAGGAACCGAATTCGCTCCGATACCCGACACTCTTCGAACGCCCCATCAGGTGCAGCTCCAGATACGTCGGAATACGCCCCATTTCTCGCTTCACATCCAGAAAATCCTGATGCAGCTTCTCCCGTCGCGGTAGCCGTTTGCGGCTCAGCTCCTGAAGCAGGTTCACCACCCGGGTCTCCAGATGAATCCCACAGTTAGCCGGAACTTCAGGCACAGCCGAATCCATTGTTTTTCCGCTTCGTTCCTCATCTCCGCGCACATCCAGAAGGTTCAGCTTCACATCCGCATTCCGGTAGTTCCCGATCAGGTCGATGATGACACAATGCGATTTACCCTCCGTCAGTCGTAGACCACGCCCCACCTGTTGTGTGAACACGGTGAGTGACTCCGTTGGACGCACAAAGAGAAGCGTGTCTACACGCGGTATATCCGTTCCTTCATTGAACAGATCCACCGTCAACACAACCTCCAGTTCACCCGCATCAAGCTGCCGAATGGCTTCCTCCCGCGACATCTCCGATGTGCGCGAATGCAGACTGAGCACCTTCAATCCCTGACTGCGAAAATACGCAGCCAAATAGTCCGCCTGCCGGATCGATGAGCAAAATCCAATCGTTCTCGTCTGCTTGTGCCGCAGCCAGGCCGCATAGATCGTCTCCACATGCTCCTCTTGCAACTGAACAGCCATGAGCTGTTCTTCATCATACTTCGTCCCGATCCAGCGGATCTGCGAATAGTCCGTATCGTCGAATACTCCGTAATATTGAAATGGCGCCAGCCAACCTCGCCGGATCGCTTCAATAAAATGCATCTGGTAAGCCACATTCCCACCACAGAGCGCATACACATCCTTGCCATCCAGCCGATCCGGGGTAGCCGTGATGCCCAGAAGGAACTTAGGCTGAAAATGCTCAATCACCAACATGTACGTCTTCGCCGCCGCATGATGGAACTCATCCACCACGATCAGATCAAAGGCATCCACCGCAAACACATCCCGGTGCTTCTGCATACTCAGCGTAAAGATCGAAGCATACACACAATCCGCCGCTCCATCCTTATGCTGTCCGTTGTATATCCCATGACTGCGCTCCCGCATGATCCGTTGAAAAGACTTCTTCGCCTGGAACAAAATCTCTTCCCGATGCGCCACAAACAACACCCTCTTGAACCGCTGCGCGAAGAAGCCCGCCAGATACGTTTTACCAAGCCCGGTCGCCATGACGACCATCGCCTTGTCGTACTGCTCCTCCATCGTGCCATGAAGTGCTTCGAGGGCATCCAACTGCGCAAAGCGCGGTTGAATCGGCACCAGCGACAGCTCGGCGGTTTCTTCCTCTTTGTCCTCCGGTAGACCTGTGCCAAATTCCGCTTCTTCCATCTCCGTGATCCGCTGGATCATCTCCGGGTTCTTCTGGTGATATTTGCGGTACTCTTCCTCATACAGCGCAATCGAATCCGGGTTCACCGGCAAGGTTGTCTCGTGGTAGAAGCTCTGCATGAATTTGTCCAAAGCCATCTGGAACGTGTACGGCTCCGCTTCCGCATTCATCGCCAGATTCCATTCATACCCCGTCTTGAGCGCTGTGAACGAAAAGTTCGACGAGCCGACAATCAGCAGTCCTTCCCCGTTGTCATGATCGAACAGATACGCTTTCGGGTGAAAAGAAGTGCCCATACTTCGCCACAGCCGTGCTTCAATTCGTGAATCGACCTCACAGAGCGCCCGCAAACCTTCTGGCTGTGTGATATACAGATAGTCTCCCGCGAGCATCCTTACTTCTGCCCCACGTTCTGCTGCCAATTTCAAATGCGGGGCAAGCAGCTTCACCCCAGACTGCATAATAAAGGACGTCATAATATAAATCCCGGATGCATGCTGCATCCGGGCAATCAGTTCGTCTGCCAAGTTATCTGTAATGAGTTTAACGTTAAGCTTCGTCGACATCGATCAGATACACTCTCTCCTGAAATCCACCGCGTGCCTCAGCCTTATCCGCCCGTAGCTTATCCAGCTGCGCCGCATTCGCTCCATGCACCTCCGCCAGCGCCCGGATCACTTCGAGCATGTCTGCCAGTTCTTCCAGAGCTTCCTGATCGCTTCCTGCACTCATGTACTCATCCGATTCTTCTTGCAGCTTTGTTCTTAGTTCTTGTTTATATTCCTCAGGGTCCAGAATGCGTGTGCTGCATTCCTTACCACTGGATGTGATAATATGCGGAATCTTGTCCCGCACCAATTTGTTGTATGTAGGCATGTGGTATAACATCCTTTCTGCTGTGAGAGCCTTCAAGCCTCGCGCCAGAATCTCCCTTTTTGCCATTATACCATTTGCTATGGGGAGGGATGGGTGGATTTAATAGAAAACAATCCATAAACACACCAACGGGCACAAAGTCAACAATGCCGCTGTAAAACTGATCTGCGCCGTGACTCGTCCTCCGGTAAACTCTTGCCGTGAAAAGAACATCCATATCGAAAGATACGTAGCGCATAGTGGGAATGAAATTATCCCGCTAAACGTACTCGGTTCCATGTATCCAGTCATCAAGCTTTTACCAATTAGGATTAATGTAACCAATTCCATTGTGGATAATATGAAAAACGCGATAGCAATTACTCTTTTCAAAATGTACACCTACTTTCCAGATGCAAAGCAAAGAAAATCCTTTGTAATCTCTGCATCATATCCTTTATTTGGATGATGTCATCTTGTAAGCGTAACACAGATAAATCAAACATTTAACCTAAATGATCAATTAAGAAAACATCTTACTCTGATGAATCATCCTTTAATCGAGTGGCTAACTCGTCCAATATCTCTTCTGTTCGTTGAAGAAGCTTTTCGATGTTGTTCAGTTCTAGTGGCTGGTCATGTGGGTAATCTGCTAGGGATGACATATGTTGCATGGTACCGATGAACAAGGCAATATCCAATCCGGGTTCAATGTCCGTATGCACTAAAGGCAAGATTACGTTCATAGTGAGTTCCTTGGGTGGATGAACTGAATGATACTTATGGATATAAAGCGCCTTAATCATAGAGGCTAAAGCCCAATCACATAAAATCAGGCAGGCTTTAAACTGATTGTGATTACGCATGATTACGGCAAGTTTGAGATGATACTTAGCATGTTGGTGATAGTCCATTATTGTAGTATGTAGCATGTAGTAAGACGGAGTATGTTTGGACTTGGATGGTATGAAGTTATCATGGTCTTGCAAACGTGGGGTAAAATCTACTTGGTGATTACAATGTGCTTCTATGGACCAATATCTTGCCATTGTCATCCCTCCAAAGAGTTAATACCAGTATTATACAATAAAATGATACCTATAGTAATCAAATAAATTATTTGTATTCTTCGTTTGGTGTTTACCTTGAGGAAACTTGTCTACACTTTTGAACATAGAGAGGTGAATACCATGAACGAGGACAGAGAAGTTCTGAAGCTGGTCGGAGCCAGAATTCGTGCACTACGCAAAGAAAGAGGGTATTCACAGGAATCCCTCGGAGAAAAAGGTGGATTTCATTTTTCATACATAGGACAGATTGAACGTGGAGAAAAGAATGTTTCTTTGGTGAATCTGGCTAAGATCGCTGAGTCACTGGAAGTGAACTTAATTCAATTATTTGCGTATGTAGAGGAAGAGTTTGAAGTAACTGAAGATGAGAAGCAAATCAAGGAAATTGTACAACTACTAAGAGACTCTAATTCAGAACATATTCGAACCGCCAAAAATGTTATAAAAGGAATATTGATGTAAAAAACAACAACCCTATCTCTCCATTATTGGAATGATAGGGTTTCTTCGATACGCAAAATCTATAATACATTTTAAGTTTTCTACTTTTTAAGTGACATGATTTACAAGAAGCTAATGCATCACTGCTTTAATGGAACATTTGCCATCACCTATATATCAGTTTTTCTCTATATATAGTATTCTATTTCCCCCTCCTTATTTTTCAATAATTTCAGTAAATGGATTTTTTCGGAGAGTAATTTTGAACGCTCTTCGGTACGGAAAATTGTAGCATCATGTATATACTCACAATTTCCAAGTAAAAAATGATCCTTATCAAGGAGATGATAAATAAACCATTTTATTTCCTGATCTTCCTGATCTAGAACATAAAAACACTCATAAGCATACCTAGTAAACTTTTCTCTGAGTTGTGTGAATGTCATTATTATTAATAGTACAAACATGGAACTTGAGAAACACAACGTAATTAAACTCAGTGTTAAATTAATTAATAACACTTCTGGTTTGTCCATAGTTAACACTAAACTACCTTCTGCTATATTACTGGCTAAGAAACTTGGGAGCACGGAGAAAAAACATAATGTTTGTAACGTAAGTACGATTAATGTGAATGTAAGATTCTTTGACCTTGATAACCTTTTATCGAAAATACTTTTTTGTGTAAGGCTAACATATAAGATAGTAAAATAAAAAATTGTTCCAATGATTGAAATACAAAATGTAAAATATTCATTAACACCAAGATTGTAATATAACACTGTCAGAAAAACAGAAAAAATAGAGCCTATCATAACATAAAAGATGTAATTGGATATTTTTATCAAAGTCCTCTTTTCTTTTGATGAAATTAACCTTTCGATCTTGGATGAAGTTAACGAAGTTATTACCTGATTTTTCTTGAAAAAAGTCCACATAAAGCTAAGAATAGCAACAATCCCGCCCAATCCGCCTAATTTAGATAAAAATTGTCCATCCAAAATTCTATCCCACATGACCTTGCCTCCATACATATTCTAATACCGCTAGTTTTCATACAATACACTTATTCGCCACCGCCACCATCTTCGCAGGCATCTCTTCCCTTAATCGCCACACTAAGCTCATCGGTTTGTTTCCCTCGTGACTCACATAATCCGCTTCACCCAGGAAGACAAATGGAGACGTATAGCCATGCTCTTCCTTATACTCTCGTACGAACAGCGCGATCCGGTTGGCTGTCTCTCGATGATGAATATACCGCTGTGCGGTAGCTGTATGCTCCGACACCCTGCTTTGAGTCTGCCAGTGGAATAAACGCTCGTTGATCGCATAATCCTCATACAGAGTAGATGGAGAAAAGTCTTTGTCCGATTTGTTCAGTGTTATGAAGAAGATATCCGTCTTCTCATCGGCAAAATACTTCACGCCTTCACGGAAGGCGGGTGATTGCTGGGCATTCCAGTAACCGAAGGCGGAAAGCACTTGGTCGATCGAGTACGCACAGTGGATATCCAGTGGACAAGTGTACGGGAACGGATTGCTTTTATCCACAAATCGCAGAAGAGCCAAATTATATTTGAATATATCCACAAGTTCTGCTCGGAATGCTTCACAAGACAGCACACGCTGCACACCCTCTTCGATGCTGGTCAGTCCTAGCTTCTCGGGCGCAGCTCGATGGAAGGTGTAATAGAACATAATCAACATGCGCCGTTCATCGGCGGTGGTTGCTTCTTTGCCTTTTTCAATAAAGTCGATCAGGAACGTCAGCCAGCTTCGGGAGTTGATCGTCAGCACAGATGGCAGTCTGCGGATATACTCATCCTGCTCACTCTCGATTGGCTCTGTCAGTCCAGCTTCGGCTAACATACCGCGGAAATACCTTCTCCCCGTACGTCCACCATAGAATTCATAGAGTGTCATCCCGTGATGCTCTACAAAATGAGCCAAGGTCAGCGGCAGTCCGGTGTCTTGCTGGAACGTTTGCAGCTTCTGGATCAACGCTCTGCGATTACGACTCATCTGCTTGAGGTTGCGCATAATGTATTCCTTCGCTTGCTTTTCCAATTGAATGAACGTGCCGCGAGGCAGGTTCGAAAAGCCGTTCTCGACGTAGTACGAGATGGAATGTTTGGTGGCGCCGATCAGGGCGCGGAATTTATCTTGGAACCTGTACTCCTGGTGCGCTTGCCCAATGAAGTCGAGCACGGTCAGGCACTCTTTGCCCTCCGCCATCCGCAGTCCACGTCCCAACTGTTGCAAGAATACGGTCAGACTCTCGGTAGGACGCAGGAACAGGATGGTGTTCACCTCAGGGATATCCACGCCCTCATTGTACATATCAACGACAAAGATCATGCGCAGTTCCCCGTTCACCAGCTGTCCTTTCACAGAATGACGTTCCTGTTCGCTCGACCCGCCGTGCAGGGCCATGGATGGAATGCCGGCTTCGTTAAATATTTTTGCCATATACATTGCATGATCCACCCCTACGCAGAAACCAAGCCCCTTCACGTCGTCCAGGTCGGTTACGTATTTGTTCAGACTTTGGATGATCTGGTTGGCACGGATTTTGTTATGGGTATAGAGCTTCTCCAGTTCGTTCAGGTCATAGCCTTTACGCGACCACTTCACCTGAGATAGATCGACAGTATCGGTGACTCCAAAATATTGAAAAGGGCTCAGGAGCTTCCGGTCAATTGCATCGGTTAGACGGAGCTCGGCGGCAATCGTATGATCGAAGTAGGCGGTAATGTCTTTGCCATCCATCCGTTCCGGCGTTGCAGTGAGTCCCAGCAAAATCTTCGGTTCGTAATGGGACAACAGCTTCTGGTATGAAGGAGCAGCCACATGGTGGAATTCATCCACAATGATGTAATCGTAATAGTCTGGGCTAGTGATCTCCGTCAGCTTCATGGAGTTAAGACTCTGAATACTAACAAACAAGTAGTCCAGTGCCTCCGCCCGATGATTCCCGACATGCAGCTCGCCAAAGTTCATATCCTTCAGGATATACCGGAACGTGTCACGGCTTTGCTTTAAGATTTCTTCCCGATGGGCGACAAAAAGCAGCTTTGCTCCCGCATGGCTTGCACGGAATCGCTTGTAGTCGAAGGCAGAGATGACCGTTTTGCCAACGCCTGTGGCGGCGACGATCAGGTTACGAGTTCGTCCATACAGCGTACGCTCAGCGTGAAGCTGTTCCAGCACTTCTTTTTGGTAATCGTAAGGCTGGATGTCGAGGTGAAGTAGCTGGACTGATCTTTTTTGCGATTCAGAGCCGCCTTCAACTGTGCCTCATGGCCTTCATCCTCAGCTACATATCGCGTAAATTCGCGGTCATTCCAGTAACTCTCGAAGGTCGCTTCAATCTTGCGCAGCACGTCGAGTGAATCCTTCTCCGTCACCTTGAGGTTCCACTCCATACCACTGATCAGCGCCGGGTTGGACAGGTTAGAGGAGCCGACATAGGCTGTAGTGAATCCAGTATCGCGGTGAAAAATGTACGTTTTGGCGTGCAACCGAGTCACTTTGGTATCATACGAAATCTTGATTTCAGTGTTAGGTAGTTTGCTAAGTTCAGTAATGGCTTTGAGGTCGGTCGCCTCCATATACGTGGTCGTGATGATCCGCAGCTTGCCACCGCTTGCCGTGAATTGTTGAAGCTGTTCCAGAAGTAGGCGAAGCCCGCTGAATTTGATAAATGACACCAGCCAATCGATCCGATCGGCGGTCACGATCTCCTTTTGCAGCTCCAGTAACATACTCGGTTCGGACTTCGCACCTGTGAATAAAGAGCTTTGGGCGATGGGCGTATCTGGACGAACGATTTTGCTATCCCGGACCGCTCGAATGCTGTTCAGCTTGGAATACACATGGGTCAACACTTCCCCCTGCTCATCCAGTTGCAAGTCGTTGTACTCTTCTTCCCCAAGCGTGCCTTTCAGGGTAGCAATAATCTCATTACACGTTCGTATCTGTGCCAACACTGCCGTCTTATCTTCCGTCTGTTCCCGCACAATCTTGAGCGCTCGCCTCGTCACCGCCGCCAGATATGTGGACAGCAGTTTACGTGCTTCCTCTGCATCCAGCTTCTCGGTTCCAATGTTATACACATCCGGGTCCAGCGCCGAAATCTCATGTCTGGTGATGGTGTTGATAAGCTGTTCATATATGCCTTGTTTCATGAATGTACCTCGTGTGGGTGTAGGATGGTTGTGGATAGTTCTCTATGTATATGGTGGGCTAAAAATTACTTCTTCTATATTATCGACCAACCTGTAGAAAATTTCATTAGTTGTTATGATTTCATAGGAAAAGCACCTCTACTTGTGACTTGGTAACATACGTATATTTACTTTTAGTTCGTAAGGTTAGTTTCTATTAGAAGTTAAACCATGTATTACAGTAAAACAATATAGTCTTTTTTCCTGTTTGTTCACATCAGCAACGCCGCTCGAAGATCACAATGTAATTCTGATAATATTACAAAAGGTCGCCAGTTAGGCGACCTGTATGTTTTTTCCATAGACACATGAAGAAGATTAAACCTTCTATTACTTCATTCTTTGTCCCTTTATTATATTCTTCACATCTGACACATCTGTTCCAGAGATGTTATCAATCCAATTATAATGGGCTTCTGATATAACGTTTAGAATTTCCTTGGTATCCTCAAATTCATAAGATTTTTCGATAGATGACTGAAATTCATTTAGATTAGTCTCTACATTCACTTTATTTTGCGAGTCTACTATAAGTTTGAACGGTTCAAACGGCGTGAAATACATATCCAAATCTGTATCTTTACTTAAAAATAATATATAGCTTGCACTTGTGTTCGGACTCTCAAAGAGAGGATTATCTATACTTATTTTCTTCTCATTTCCGTCTCTATCTGTAAAGAAATAATCGCTATCGGATCTCAATCCAATGTCAATCATCGTTTCACTAACATTACCTGAGATAATTTCATCTATCTCAAAATCATAGATCAGTCCCTTTTGATATCCTAGTATACTTTCTTCTTTTGGATTATTCGGATCTCTTAACATGTTTATAGTACCTTTTGAGTGATTAAAATGTCCCATAACTATTACATCAGCATTACTGGCCATTTGCTCTAAACTATTAAAAGTAAGAATATCAGAAGAAATAGATAAGTTATTTATGTTATATTCAGGTTCTTTATTTAGTATAGGCTCATCTAATACATTATTTTTAAAAACAGGATACCGCGCGTTAATACCATTCACATCGTCAGTCTGTGGCAAGTAAATTGTAGCTCTATCTCTACTAGAGTTCATAACTGCTGTTCCGCTAACATGATCAAGCCCCATTGCATGAGCTAATTCGTGGTTAGCAGTACTCCTCGCTACATTTGTTGTAGTAATGTTGTTTGCATTGTTATTGATGTAACCGTTGAATTTAGTTACAAATTTTAAAAGATCGGAAGTCCATCTCATTTCACCATATAGACTTTTATCAGTACTATGATAAGAGTGTAATTTACTATCCGAACTGCTGGAATATACAAATTCAACTTTACTTTGTTTACTTTTCCAATCACTAACTGCTGACTGCCACGCCGATTTAATTACGCTTGATCCTCCCATGTTATCTCCCCATGAATATGAAGGATATGCTGTCTCGCAAGTAGAACATTTGAAAAATCGGTTATTATCGTCATTAAATTTGTAAGCAGATGCCTCTAAGCTAAAAGATATTGAGAGTACGAGGACAACCGGTAAAACCAGATATTTTTTTACTTTTTTCAATTACAAAACCTCCATTTGTTATATTTTCATAGACCAAAAAGGTATATAATGGTTATAATAACACAAGGAGGTGCTTAATGGTAAAAAAAGTCTTTTTGTTTTTATTATCTACTGTCACATTATTCAGTATAGTGGGCTGTACAACAGAAACTAGCGCTACCCAAGAAATGGCCCAAACCTTAATGGAAGAGGATAATAATAGTGATATATTTTTGATCGAGTCGATTCTCTATAAAAAGGTCAAAACCATTAACGAAACAGAATTTAAATCTGTAAATACTACTTCTTATGGACAAATATCTATGAACTATAAGAAAAATAAAAAGTTTCAATCAGGTATGGCTTCTGTGTTGCCTCTAGGTACAAAATTATATCGTTCTATAGAAAATCCTGAGTATGTATATTCCAGTGAAGAACGCGGATATACAATGTATAGGTCTGTTCCTGAAGGTTAATCTAAAAGCGTCATAAGAACTTATGAACTGGATGCTAATCTTTCCTTCATTCGCATTTTTATGATCAAATTCCCCCTTGAATAGACTACTTTATCCAACTTGACAGTCTGAACTGAATTTGTTTTAACTCTTATGAAAAATGCAGTGATTCTAGCTATGCTGACTCCTTTTAGTGTAGTTGCCCATGATAGAGAATTATCACGGGATATTTCTGAGCATCTAACTTAAATTGCTCTCTATGTCTTTTAATTAGATTTATTTCTATCTTCTAATGGATTTCACAACATACTTATCAATTATTTATCATTATTTTGGCTTTGGTAACTTACATTCTCCTTAATATGTATTCTAAGTATTACTGTATTAACTTTATCTAGATGTCACCACCAACTGATTGAAGGCCTGTCATATTTCGTTGCCTGCTATAATCAATATGTTACCATCATCTATATAGTCTAACTACACACCATTGAATCAGATTAATAATGCAAGTGTTCTAGAACTGATTATGAAAATAAGCCTATTCCTACTTAGTAACCAAGTTGGATTAGGCTTTTTAACAATTTATTGCACAATAATAATCTTTAGGATCGCGGGTTCTTATAACACCAATCCGGGTCGTAAGGTAGAGCTTTTAATTTTTTCATATCCTCCCAACTGTAAACCCAGTCATAGTCTGCTACCCAAAAATAATCATTAGGGTTTAACTTGAGGTAGTGGTAAATAAATTCAAAAACAAGTTCCTGAACACCGTATATCTCTTCTATGCAGCCCACCTGAAAAAGATCTCTGTCTGCTTCTAGCCCAACATCATCATTATAGTAAAATTCCAATCCCGGATTATCTGTTGCATCCACGTAGAAGATAAACGAATAGTTATTTTCTTTGACTAATTTATGGCTTATGTTCATGGTAGTTGAGAGGAAATGTCCATCGGTTGAATAATTCTTACTATTGTGAAAGTTGAGCATAACATCTGCATTAAAAGCTGCAACTATAGAATCTGATAATAACTTTTCAGTTGTATATTTTTTTCTCTCCGTTAATATAAATGCGGAAGTTCCCATTATTTTAATACTCCTTTAATTCTTCCAATGAATTTACAACAGTTACACCTTGCTTTTCAATGCGTTCTAAAGTTTGTGAATGTTCTGATCTCAAATTGGTTAACGCTTATCAATATATAGAATTATCTGCTTTTGCTCTGGATTAAAGAATAACTCGTGGTTTTTATCCATGAATTTATTAAATTGATCTCCTTTTACAGCTTTAATGGAAGCCTTCACCTCAATAATTGCATTTTTAGTCACTACATCTAGATCACCAGCCGCTTCGCCATTCTCCCACCCGATCCACCCAGATCGTTATAAAAAAAGAGCACTCTACCCATTCTGAACGGTTGTAGTGCTACACTTTGGGTGTGAGCTATTATGAAATTAACATTAGTAATCGGCTTCCTGCCCAAAGTAAGTACCCAAATTGAATCGTGACATACATGATGTATTCTATAACCGTTAGTTTCCTTTGCCTTTTGATTTTACGTAACTCTAGAAAGTAAAAGAAGGTACCAATTAGTAAAAGAATCACTGCTAATTCATTAATTGTTTCTAGGATGGATATACTCCTCATCTCCTTTCATACCAAAGAACCTCTTAAATTTTATTAACATCAATCACACTCATAATTATCATTCGTACCTTGGATTCAAAGCATCTCTCCAAACGTCATCATCCACGAAATCAACCTTTTTCTCACTAAAATAAGCTCGGGTCACTTGCTCCAGATCATTCAAGATTTGGGGCCAATCATTCTCGTTAATTTCCTTGGATTCAAAGTCCCCAACAATGTTCAGCCATCGATGATTTAACTGCTGGTACTCCTTGATTCTGGCTTTAAGTTTAGCTGTTACAGGATAACTGGTTATATCCAGCCTCTCGAACGTCATTCGCATACGGTGAAGCGTAGGTGGCAAAATGTCATCTTGGCCTAAGTCGTTTGTAAATAATGCTGCGGGTTTTACCAGCCAGTTGACTTCTTCTTTGAAACTTAGATTCATCAAGTTATACTTATCTATAATCTGCGTCATATCTGTAAAGTTGTAATAGAGCTGGCTGGCTTGTTCTCCATCCTCAACCATCTCGTTTGTTATTATTTCATTCTTAAGTATTCGGTTAAATAAAATATCATTATTTATAATCGCACTCTTCATATCAACCATATCTTGCCGTACATTCATCGTTAGATACTGTTCATACATTCTTTTTTCTTTATAAAAACTATAGGTTAGTACAAGTAAGATCACAAAAGCAATACAACATCCGATCATTAAAAGTCGTTTTTTTAGTATCATGGCACTTTGTTCTCCTAAGATTTTATAGTAAGAGGCACCTCTACGTTTGTGGGTAGAAGTGCTAACCCATGTTCCCTATTTATTAATAAATCCTCTTAACTCATATAACCTTTTCGCTACACCACTTTGGGTTGTACGGCTTTTGACTTAATCTCAAGATATCGTCAGCTGTATAATACCATTCAGCATCATCAAACCATAGGTAATCTTCCGTGTTATCTTGAAAATACTCTACAACAAACCTATAAATAAATTCATATTCATGATTAATATTTACAACATCCGCTGCCCAAAAGTAATCTGTTGATTCGGTGAGCCACGTAAAACTATCATATGAATTTTCGACAACTTTATTCACGTTAAAAGTGAAGTACCTAATTACACTAGCGTCTTAAGGCACGTTCCGTAGCAGCACATGAGATCGGCCATGTACTAGGACTTGACCATGCATCAGGATGTGTTCTGATGAGGGACAACACACCTGCTCGGTATGATACATGTGGCGTTTATACACCTCAATCCGATGATTTAAGTGGTATTAATTCTCTTTATTAAAGAAAGTGGAGGCGGTAAATTTGAAATCTGTAAAGATAATTGTTGGATCTATTGCAGCGGTTGCAGTAATTGCAGGATGTTCTGCGACTCCCTCCCAAGTGAGTCAAAAAACAACTGCTCTAGCGGCAGATCAAGTATCAGTAACAACAAGTGATCCTAAATCTAAGGCTGTCACTGGAGGGACCTCCGGAAGTTTGGCATATTCTTATGATAGTATAGAGGAACTTGAAGCGGCTTCGGTCGTCATTGCTGAAGTGAAGATAACGGATGTTCGTAGCGAAGATGTTGAAAAGGACTCTACATTTTATACCGCTACAATTACAGACCAGTTAAAGGGCGATGGTGCGCAGAAAGAAGTTGTTCTAACACAAGTTGGTGTAGAAGAGGAAAGGGAAAAAACAGGTGAACTCACTATTCAGCGTGATAACCCGCTTATGAAACCGGGTGACAGTTACGTATTATTTTTGAAGGCTGGACATGATGAAGAGATTGGCCCACTTTATTATGTTGCAGGTGAGTTTCAGGGAAAATATGAAATCCAAGGCGACAGGGTATTTTCTGTAAATCAAGAGGAGAAATCCAAAGCTATGATAAGTGGCCAGGATCTAGCTACATTTAAAGAAGAAATCAAACGTATTGTTGATGAGAATCAACAATAGGTATAGTAGTTCATACAAAAAAAGAACGACTTCTATCGTCGATAGAGGCCGAACAAGGTAGTGGTACGGAATGATTCAGGTAAGCTTTAAGACACTACGAATTGTACAACAACTGGAGTTCCTCCATTCAATGCGTCCCCTCCGGGAATCGTTATCGTGGTGGTTGTAACGGTGGATGTGTCCGCTGTTTGCATAATGCCGTTAATATAAAAATTGTAATAATTGAACTTACTTGGAAATGCTGTTGCGGCTGTACCTGCATCGTCTGTAAAAGCCGTTGCAGCAATGGCAAACGTTGCTCCGGTACCCGTTCCATCGCCAATGGTTGCAGCAAATCTTATACTGTTCTGAAATGGGGTTACGAGTGGCATGTCTATCACCTCCTACCTGAAATAGTATATGTGGTAGATTCATAAGTAGTGAAGGCATATTCACGAGGAGGTTTGACCAATTTTATCCATTTGTTATATTTGCTGTTAGTTGAATTGTCTCCAAAATGATCGGCGTCCCTGTAAAGATCACACCGCTTTGTGGCGGAAAAAACAACATCTCAGCGCTTACGTTATATGAGTTTTCCGGTTGGACGATCCCGTTTATATAAAGATTGTTGAAACTGGTAGGTCCTATTCCGACAAATTCGGTAATGCTGCCACCTTCGTCATTTGTGAATTCTGCGGCAGGGATCATAACCGAAGCTGATAAATCCAGATCAGTGTCCGGAAAATAGAAGTAACGGTTTACCGTAGGAATAATTTCAATTCCGGGAACACTTCCTGGTGGGCCTTGAGGGCCTGGTGGACCTTGAGCTCCAGGAGGACCCGCTACGCCCTGCTCGCCGGGAGGACCTGCCGGACCTTGAGCTCCAGGAGGACCCGCTACGCCCTGCTCGCCGGGAGGGCCTGCCGGACCTTGCGCTCCTGGAAGACCCGGCGCGCCCTGCTCGCCGGGAGGACCTGCCGGGCCTTGAGCTCCAGGAGGACCCGGCACGCCCTGCTCGCCGGGAGGGCCTGCGGAGCCTTGCGCTCCTGGAAGACCCGGCACGCCCTGCTCGCCGGGAGGACCGGCGGGACCTTGAGCTCCGCTAGGGCCCACATGGCCTGGCTCGCCGGGAGGGCCTGCGGAGCCTTGCGCTCCTGGAGGACCCGCCACGCCCAGCTCACCTCGGGGACCAGCGGGACCTTGAGCTCCGCTAGGTCCCACATGGCCCGGCTCGCCGGGAGGGCCTTGGGCTCCTTGCCCCCCTACTAGACCTCCTGGTCCTGGCGGTCCGATTGGTTCCGTTTCATATTGTCTCACCGGAGTGATCCGATGACTAGGCTCAGGAAATGCCGGGTTGCCGTCAATCCCCCTCTGTACAGCAATGACTTTTTTGTCCCAGGTCACGATATGTTGTCTTCTTGGACGCTTTGATCGGAGGGAGTGGTACTTTCTCCGGCAAGGTTTACGGATAATAGGGTGTTTCCTGAGTTTTCCCGGGGATTTGTATCTGCATTTTTGTGTTGAACGTCTAGACCTTAATTTACTAGGCATTATCTTCTTTTTCAGATATCTCAAACTGGTCACTCTCCTTAGGCCGATGCACACAGTGTGTATGCCCTATATATATGTCATTGGCACATTCGGAGAGTGTGCGAATAACTATTATGGAAGCCCAATAAAAAAGACAAGAGTCTCTGCCATAGTCCCTGCCTCAATTCGTTTCATTGCATCTTTACCGACCTGAACGTAGTGTATATACCTAATATTAATATTAAGCATGATGACTATTGAAATTAAACAGAGGATTCATTTTCTCATAGGAGATTCGGTAGGTGGGCAACATCCTTTAGATAGCTAATTTGCGCATTAGTGCATGTTCAACTTCTCGCACAACCCGTCTATGGAGCGGAGCTCAATTTCCTGTTCGTAAACGATTTACATCAAACGCGGTACCTTCCCACTGTATCCTTGAGTAACCAAAGAACTAAAACGTTCTTCTTAATATATAACCTAAAAAAAACAGGACCTCGTAATAAATACGACGTCCTGCCTTGTCTTGGCTATACCTTACTTGTAAACTCTACTTCTTCATCAGATTGCCGCATCCGTACTTTCCCCTTTGAGCGAAGGCACTGAGCGCGGCTTCAGTTCCTGTTCCTCTGGCGAGATGAATTCATTCTCGCTCTTCGCGATGACGACTGTAGCCACACTGTTGCCGACAATATTGGTAATGGCGCGTGCCTCGGACATGAAGCGGTCTACGCCGAGCAGCAGGGCCATGCCTTCAACCGGAATGACGTTGTTCGGAATGGCTGCGAGCGTTGCAGCCAGCGTGACGAACCCGGAACCGGTAACCCCGGCAGCCCCTTTAGAGGTCAGCATCAGCACACCTAACAGCACCAGCACCTGGGTGATGGTCAGCTCCACCCCATACGCCTGGGCAATAAACATGGCCGCCATGGACAGATAGATCGAGGTACCATCGAGATTGAAGGAATACCCGGTTGGTACCACCAGACCAACG